>Ga0080004_1175418_pt1 | contig 38540 bp, 42 predicted proteins | sample WasSprMetagenome_FD_69207 | JGI IMG/M metagenome (GOLD analysis project Ga0080004, IMG submission 69207) | Sulfidic aquatic microbial communities from Washburn Spring, Yellowstone National Park, USA - WS (SPADES assembly) (version 2) | ecosystem: Environmental > Aquatic > Thermal springs > Hot...
TTTTTCCTTTATATTATTAATTGCATTAATTATTTTATCATGCGTTGCATTATTAACATAATAGTCTGATATTAATAGAAGAATATTTTCTCTTTTATAACTATAGATTTCCGTTAAAGTTTTAAGCATATCAAGCGCATCATCATCTGCATAATTAATGTCATTTTCTTCTCCAGCATAATCTGATATTCCAATAATTATGGCTCATCTTCGTTTTGGAGGTGGTGGAGAAACTCCCAAAATACCAGTTGCTACTCCAGATGAAGGTTTTGCTTTTGCTTTTCCTCCAACAATAGTTTTTTTAGGCGTTATTTCAACATTTGATGCTTTACTATTTTCTAATGCAAATGCTGGTAAAAAAATGTTTACAAAGAGTATTAATATCAAAAAAGAAAAAATTACAATTTTTTTCATTTTCTCACTTTAATCCTTTTTTCAAATATTTCAGTAAATTTGTTTTTATCTTCAAATTTACACAATTCATCTAAAACAAAGAAAGGGATTAAAAAATTTGAAATCATCTCTTTTAATCTTCTTTTCATTTTCTCACCTTTGTAAGAACAACCGCAATAGTATTTCCGTTTTTTCTTAAATATTGTATTTCGTTGCTCCATTTAAGTTAAAATCAGACTATAGTAGGATTGAAATGAAATTATAAAAATAAACTGCAAAGCAGGCTACGACCCGTTAAAATCAGACTATAGTAGGATTGAAATACGGGATAGAGATTCTAAGCAATTTACTAAATAAAGAGGTTAAAATCAGACTATAGTAGGATTGAAATAAATTGATTTGCATCCATCTCAGTTTTTTGTTATTACTAGGTTAAAATCAGACTATAGTAGGATTGAAATTTGAATTGGGCTATTACTTGTCCATCACTTCCACTAAGTTAAAATCAGACTATAGTAGGATTGAAATTTCGGAAAATCCGACCTTACATATTTCATTTTTTCTTTGTTAAAATCAGACTATAGTAGGATTGAAATGATTATTGGCTTCCCAACACACACGCAAAATTTGAATGTTAAAATCAGACTATAGTAGGATTGAAATCTGCACCATGTTATTTGTAAGATGGCTTACGGAGAACAAGTTAAAATCAGACTATAGTAGGATTGAAATGCGAATTCAATTTTTTCTTCTTCTTCGGCATAGTAATAGTTAAAATCAGACTATAGTAGGATTGAAATTGTTATTTTTCCTAAAGCACGTCTTCGCAGCAAATATAGTTAAAATCAGACTATAGTAGGATTGAAATGGTGTAATATTATTATGGGCGTTGAATAGGAGGTAGAGTTAAAATCAGACTATAGTAGGATTGAAATATCTACACTTGCATAGCACCAAAACCCATATAGTTTATGTTAAAATCAGACTATAGTAGGATTGAAATTATGTCAAAAAAAACAAGGTATGATTATACTTGTGGTGAATCTCACATTGTAATCGATGATTACCCATTGGTTGGAACCTTTATAGAAATAGAGAAGGTAGTAAATAAGGAGTCAGAAGTTAAAGAAGCAAAAAAGAAAAATAAACGAATTTTGCACGAAGTTAGGCTTATCAGAAAAGGATAGGCAAAAAGTATCCGTTGGTTTCCTACTAAAGGAGACATATCAAAAACAGGGAAAGTATGGATAAATTAGATTCTGTTATAGACGGCAAAAATGCGCTTCTCTTTATCAAATACCAGTCCCGACACTCACAAGAACGTGATTCCATTGAAATAAATTCTGTAATAAGAGGAAAGAAAAATGTAATAATTGATTTTGGTTGTGGTTTCGGATCATTAGAAAGAGTTATTTACAAAAAAGCAAAAAAGATTATTGCAATTGATAAATCAGAGACATTGATAAGCTATGCGAAGCAGAATAACCCTGCTCCCAGGAGGATTATATTTGTACGAGAAGATGTATCAAAATTCAAATTTCCTGACGATTTTGCAGACTATTGTATAATGTTATTCAGCTTACACCATACAAAAAATAAAAAAGTATGGCTAAAAAAGGCATATAAATCACTAAAAAGCGGTGGGAAACTACTAATTATGGAACGCTTATGTGTAAACAGCATTGCAAAGATAGTATTTCCTATTTACTGGCACATTTACTACAAATACAAACATGAGTGGATTGAGGAAATGCCAAGAATAATGTCAATAAAGGAACTTGAAAAAATGCTAAAAGAAAACGGATTCAAAATAAAGGAAAAAAAAGCAACTGAATTATAACCGTCTTAGCTTAAGGAATCTTCTTTTTCCCAGATTTCTAGTAATAGCACAAAAGTAAATGGTGGACTTGTAGAATTCGATAAGTTACACTACTTCTATTCATCTTTCGATAAAAAGATGGGTTGACACCTTTTCGATTTACAAAAAGTTATTTTAAATTTAGTCTGTTTTATCTTCAACCCTTTAGTTTTGATTTATTTTAGCATTTGATATTTTTCAACTCCATCTGCTGCTCTTTTTGTATCTAGGAAAAGCTGTTTTGCTCTTTCAACATCTTTTATTTCAATCTTTTTGCTTTTTCTTTCGCTTGCTATTACGTTCGCTGGAGCTAAGAGCTGAATTACATAACGAAGTGAAGTTTTCTCTCCTAGGTCTGCAAGATAATCTAAAACATTTTCTTCAATTTCAATTTTTTCCTCTTTTGCTCTGATCTTTAGAATTTCTTTTATCTCTTCTTTTGTATATGGTCTGGTTGTTATTATTAGCAAGCGATCAAGCAGATCAAGTGGTAAACCAAAATAAGATTTTGTATCTGTTCCACGAATTGTTGTTACTCCTCGATTTGTTGCAAATATAACAATTGGTGCAAGCTCAGATTCGATTGCCCTGTTAATGAAAGCAATAGATTCAATATCAAGAGTGGAACATTCATCTACATAAAGAACTCCTGGAAGAAGCTCGCATCTATTTTCTTGAACAAGAGTTTTTATGTAATCATCGACTTCTTTTCTTATTTCCATGTCTATTTCTTTTGTTTCTCTGCTTCCAAAGAATAAGCTAAACAAATCAGCTTCCCCTCTTTGCTTTGAAATTGCAACATCTAAGCTGTGAAGAGTTACTGGATAAACAAATTCTTTTTCTTTTAGAACTTTTCCGCTTGGTACTTCAACAATTTCTTCTGTTGTTAAATCTACTTTTTTCTCTTCTGCTGCATGCTTGCTTTTTCCAAGCTTTACTATTCTACCCCCATCAACATCTATTTGAATCACATCTCCAGTTTCTATTCCTTGCTGAACAAGCTGAATGGCGAAGCTTTGGTCCATTGTAAGCTTTTTGCTTTCATCTTTTGTAGCAATCTTTATGCTTGCTCCAACTGGAATCTGTTGATAAGGGTTATAAGGATGCTGTGCTTTTTCAATAGAGATTTCTTTTACTTCTCCCTCATAAATTTTCCTCATCTCATGAATTCTTGCACCAATTGCTTTTCTAAGAACTTGTGTTAGGAATTCTGTTTTCTTAAGCTGTGTTGAGAATATTTCGCTTGCTGTTAAAGGAACAAAAGGAGTATCTTTTCCAAGCTCTTTTGCTATCGCGGTTGCAAGAGCCGTTTTTCCGCTTCCCGGCGGCCCAGCTAACAAAACAGCTCTTCCAGCAAATTTTCCTTCTTTTATAAGCCTAACAACTATTCCTGCTGCTTCTCTAGCCTCTTCTTGACCAACCATTCCATCTGCGATCTTCTTAGCTTTTAGCCCTTCTAAGCCGAGACCTTTTATATGGCTATGAGCAGCTATTCTTTCCCATTCCCTAAGCTCCTCAATAGCCATGCTCTCACCTTAGACTTAGATTTAACCTATTTCTAAGATGAGAGTAGAATCCTTAAACTTCTTAGCAAGAATATCTCCTTCAATAGGAATAAGCTTAAAGTAAACCTTATCACCAGCAAAAGCCTTAATTTCAATACTATGCTCCATTTTTCTTATATCTATATCCTTCAAGCTTTTAACACCCGGTAAGGAGATTGTTAATACTTTTTTGCCTTCTTCTTCTTTTATTTGCATTTCTGGCTCTTCGGTTACTTTTGGTATTGGTCTTGCTTTCTTCTTCTCTTCTTTCTTTATTCTCTCTTCTTCTTCCCTAGCTGCTCTAGCCTTTTCTGTTTCTACTTCTTCAATCTTTGGTTTAATTCCAAGCCTTTTCTTTATTTCTGGCTCAAGCTCTTTAAAGTCTCCGGTTGTTCTTACTTCTATTCTTGGCTCTTTTCCAGTTCCACTTTCCATTGTAATGCTAAGACTACCTCCCCAGAATGGTTTCATTTGCTTTTTTCCAATCAATTTTGAAAGCCTCTCAAATTCTTTGTCTATATCAGCAAAGGAGAAATCAAAAACATTAAAGAATTCTTTTTCTATTTCTCTTAATCTTTCTTCAAGCTCAGTTCCTTTTAACTCAAAACCACAATAAGGACAGAAATTCCAATCGTCTTTTACTGGAGCACCACAATTTGGACATTTTTTCTTATCTCCAAACACATTCCCACAATATTTTTTCTCAGAAGGAATATAAATTCTTTCTGGAAAAGTTAGTTATTGTATTAGTAGACTTATTAATGTATGAAACCAGCTTAAAGTAATCTTCTGGAGTATTAACGTTTGAAAAGGCTTCTACATCAATGATTTTGCCATATCCTCTTTGCGACTCAATAATTTTTTTATCCACTCTTGATGAGGCTAAATCCAAAGGGATTTGGTAGTTTATTTTTTCTTGTAGTAGAATATTAAAAAGCTCTGAAGAAGCCACAAAAAAAGAAGTTATTGCAACGTTTGGTTCACTAATTTCACTAACTTTGCCGTCAAATTTATTTTTTTCTATTCCTATATCCAGTTTTGTCCAAGCGCTTCCGATTACCTTATTTTTTTCAACAAAACTAAATACACAAATTGCTTTATTTTCTTTTATTTGTTTAAGAGAATATTCGATAAAGGAAGCTATTTCTTTTTTTATTTTATTATCTTCCCCACAAAAGTATTCGTCTCCATTTATCACTAGAAATGTCCCGCTCTCTATAGCTGGTTTTAAAGCAAGAAGTTGATCTGCAGTTCCTTCAACATCATTTTCAAAAATATAAATATTAACTCCTGCAGATTTTTGTTTTCTCCCAATTGTTTCTTTGTTTATGAACCAAACATTTGCTGGTGAGCTTAATTTAGAAAGTTTCTTTTCAAAATACCTTTTTACTTTTTCACCATTTTTATTAACGATTATATAAAATTCTTTAAAACCAAGTTCAAGCAAAATTTCAAAATTCCTCCAAAATAAAGGAATTGGTTCATTGTTTTCATCAAAGCCAATTGGAAGCCATTGTTTTGAAAGAACAACATGCTTATAAGCAAGATCTTCCATTCTTGTTCCTTGCCCTCCTAAAAAGAACAAAACAGGTATATCTGAAAAGTCTTCCCTTATGCTTTTTTCAAAACTCATGAAAGAAGTAAAAGTTTTTTGTTTATAAAGATTTTTTATAACTCAGTGAAAGGAAGACTTTACTTAATAGGTTGTGCTTTTTTCCAAAGTTCATTGAAAACTTCTTTTAATAAGTTGGTGGTCTCTTTATCTTCTATTTTTACAAGCATGCCTCCCTCGCGCTGAGAAGGGGTATAAAAATTTACTTGTACTGCTCTATCATCATAAACTCCAAAAGTTATTAAAGGAAAAGTAAGTTCTTTTAATACTCTCACTTCGCAACCAATATTTTTGTAAAGAAACATTGTTAGTTCTCTTTCCCTTCTATACGGCCCTAATACTTTTACTTTCACTCCTTTTTTTATTTCTTTCTCAATTGCCTTAATGATTTCTTCATCGACTTTTCCAAATCTCAAAAATAACAATATCTCTTTTTGTGAGTTGAGCACGTCTTCTTTATGAATTTTTCTGACTATATTCCAACCTTGGAAAAGGAGAATTTCTCTTCTTGGAAATTCTTTTGCAACTAAATTCTCTTCTGCCTTTTTGATTTCTTCTTTTAGTTTGTTTTCTTTTTGGATTCTCTCTTCAATTATAGGAATTACTGCTGAAGAAGGGGGAATTGCTTTAAATCGTGTTGGTCTGCCTGGAATCATTATTGCAAAACCTTCTTTTGCAAGCTCATTTAAGATTCCATGAGCTTTTGTTTGAGGAACTCCAGATTCTTTTGCAACTGTTGCTGAGCTTGCAATTCCAAGAAAAAGAAGAGTTTTGTATACTTTTGCTTTGTATTCAGTAAAACCGATCTCTTTTAAAATTTCTTCGAGTTCCATAATAAAATTTAGCCAGAAGAATTTAATAACTTTTAGAAGCGAAAGAAAAAGAAAATAAAAATTTCCATTGAGAAAAAATTAGAATGATAGATGTTCATTGTCATCTCGAGCAAAAAGATTTTGATAATGATAGAGAAGAGCTAATAAAATCGCTAAGGAAAGAGCTAAAAGCTATAATAACAAGCTGTGCTCATCCGAAAGATTTCGAAAAAACAATGAAAATAACTAGCTCAAACAAAGGCTTTATCTTCGCTGCTTTTGGATTTCACCCAGAGTTTGCTAACGAAAAATACGAAGAATACATGGACCTACTTGAGCAAAATTCAAATTCTTTTGTAGCTATTGGGGAAATTGGCTTGGATTATTACTATGCTAGAACAATCGAAGAGCAACAAAAACAAAAAGAAGTTTTTAGAGAATGGCTCAGCTTTGCTAAGGAGCTAAAAAAACCTGTGACTATTCATATCAGAGACGCTTTTGAAGATGCATTTAGAATTCTTGAAAGTGAAGATGTTCAAAAAGTTCATTTGCACATGTTTGGTGGTTATAAGCTTGTAAATGAAGTAATTGAAAAGAAATGGTTTGTTTCTTTGAATACAATGGTTTTGAAAAGTAAAAGCTATAAAAGAGTTGCTAGAGATGTTCCTATTGAGCAATTGATGCTTGAAACCGATAGTCCTTGGCTTTCTTTAGAAGAAAATAAAAGAAACGATCCTAGAAGTGTTAAGATTGTTGCTGAAGAAATTGCTAGAATAAAAAAGGTTGATGTTAAGGTTGTTGAAGAGAAAACAGATTTAAATGCAATAAGCTTTTTTAATTTAGATATGCGCCAGTAATCTAGCCTGGTAGGATGCCAGCTTCCCAAGCTGGATGCCCGGGTTCAAATCCCGGCTGGCGCATTTTGATGAGAAAAAATTAAAAGAGTTTAAATTCAAATGGATCAAGTGATGAAATGGTAAAACCAAAAGAACTTAAAGTAGGTGAAAGGTTTAGAGGAAAAGAGATAAAAGAAATTGTTAAGCTCTCTAATGGTTGGTATATTGTTAAAACTGAAAACAGCAAATCTTTAAAAGATTTCAAAGTTAAAACAATTTTCTCTTTACAACCTTTACGTTCTATTACCCCAAAACATGCACATTTTGCTATAGATTTTTATGGAAAATTATGCAGCAACAAAGAAAAAGCAATGAAAGTGTTTAATGCTATAATTGAAGTTTGGAACAACCGACCACCAGAAGAAGTTCTTCGAAAATATAAAGAGCAAGTAAAAGGTTTACCAGGTTATGATTTAGAATACATCCTTTATGCTTTAAAGTGGATTCTTGAACAAGAAGATATAAATTTTGTTGGACGTCCTGAAAATAAACAAAAGCAAATAAGTGAGATTCTTCAAAAACAAGGAGTCATTACTCCAGAAGGAAGAAAAGGTAGTGAACTTGCTATTTCATTGTTTTGTGATATAGCAAATGGTACGCATCCTGTAGAAGCATTTATGAAAGCTAACCTTGATGTTCTACCTAGAAAAAGAAGGTAAAGTAACTTACCACCACTTTGTGCTTTCTTTAAATTTGTCTATTTTTTCATTTTTCTCTGGTTTTCTAAAAATAAATAAATGCTCATGAGCTATTTTATAAAAACTATATGTACCCTTCCATTTTTCTCTTGTAGTTTTAGTATTCCATTGTATCTTAATTATATCTTCTTTTAAAATAAAACCAACTTCAAGAAAAGCTTGCATAACTCTAAAAGCAACAGGAACATAATGTTGATGTTTTCTTGTATCTCCTATTAAGATTCCGCAGTGTTTTCCAGGTTTTAAAACTCTGAAAAATTCATTTGCAACTTTTTTCATCTCTTCAATAAACTTATCAACATTTCTTATATTTGATAAATCTCCTTCAATTTTTTGTTTTGTATAAGGTATTATGCTGACATATGGTGGATGAGTCGCTATTAAATCTATTGATTCATCTTCTATCAAATTCAAATTTCTAGCATCGCCAACAAATGTTTTAACCCAAGATTTTGGCAACTCTGTAAGAGTATTAAAGTTTAATCTATCGAGAGTAATCATTATCGCGTTCAGATTTATATCAACCGCTATGCAATTCCTTCCAAGCAATTTGCATTCAATGGCTGTAGTACCTGAACCAACCATCGGGTCAAGAACAGTGTCACCTTCTTTTGTATATTTCAATATTAAGTTTCTAGGTATTTGCGGAGCCCAGTTACCCCTATATTTTGAATTTAAATAATGCGTAGCCCAATCCCCCCTATCTGGAAAAGACCAAACACTTTCTGTTTCAAGTGAAAAATTTTTTGGTTGTAATTCTTTAATATTTTTTGGCATACCAATGGGTAGTTTAACATCTTCTATTTCAACTTCTTTATGAATTTTAATAAACTCTTTATAGTCCTGAAAAGTTATTTCCTTCATTGAAATGAACTTGTCCATCTGCCCCACTTATTTAATTAATTTCTCCTTTTTAAAATTTATAGCATTTCATTAGTTTTGATATTGCAATCTTAAAGAAATTGTCGAAAAATATTTCTACAATCGTTGAAAAAGTCGTAAATTTTAAATATGCTTCTTCTCAAAAGAAAAACATGAGTGAGAAAGAAAAAGAAAGCACTACCAATAAATTTCAGGAACTTTTGAGAGGCAACGAATCAAACTTAGAAGAGGAATTTATAAAAATTTGGAATATTGTAAGAGAAACTGGAAAAAACATATTAATTTCCTCGGAAATAAAAAATAAAGAATTACGATTAAAAGGGTTAGAGGAGGTTTATATTGTTGTAACACCGGATACCTTATGGGTTGGGTTTGCTTCTTCAACAACAGAAAAAATAAAAAACGAGAATGATCCCGAGATCTCAATTTATCTCGGCGAAGTAATGAATGCTTTGAGAAATGGCGAAAAAAGACAATTAAACATAAGAATAGAAGAAAAAACCTAAAAATGAATGAGCAACTTAGCATCAGAGAAAAAGAAATAAGAATAATAAAAAGTGAAGAGGAGGTTAAAAAGATTTATAATAAAGGGGCAATAGGTGGAACTTTCGATTTGTTTCATGTTGGCCATGAAAAGTTCTTAAGCTACGCTGCAAAAATGTGCAAAAAGCTTATCGTTGGAGTAACGAGCGATGATTTTGCAAAAAAGTATAAAACTCACCAAGTTGAAAGTTTCAATGAGCGCGTTGAGAATGTAAAAAGGTTTCTAAAAAATTTTGAAAAAGAAACAAATTTTGAAATAGTAAAGCTAGAAGATAAGTATGGTCCTACAATAGAAGATAAAGAATTAGAAGCCTTATTCGTCACTATGAACACTCTTCAATCAGCGATAGAAATAAATAGAATAAGAAAAGAAAGGGGTTTAAATGCTCTGGAAATAGTAATTCTTCCTTTAGTATTAGCAGAAGATGGTAAAGTAATTTCTTCTACAAGGATACGTGCTGGAGAGATAGATAGAAATGGAAAAAAGCCACGAAGAGATTATTCATAAAACAATAAAAAGAGCAATTGGAAAATAAAATTAGATATTATGAAAAGAGTTGAAACAAAAATACCTGGTTTGGATGAAATATTAAACGGTGGAATTCCTGAAAGAAACGTTGTTTTGGTTAGTGGCGGTCCTGGAACCGGTAAAACTATTCTTTCACAGCAATTTGTTTGGAATGGTCTTCAGCTTGGAGAAGCAGGAGTTTATGTTGCATTAGAAGAGCATCCTGTTCAAATAAGACAAAACATGCTTCAGTTTGGATGGAATGTAAAACCTTTTGAGGAAAAAGGGAAGTTTGCCTTGATAGATGCTTTCACAGCTGGAATAGGAAAAACAAAAGAATATGAGAAATATGTTGTAACTGATTTGAATGACCTTAGAGAAATAATAGATGTTCTATCGCAAGTTGTTAGAGATGTCGATGCAAAAAGGGTTGCTGTTGACTCTGTAACGAGCTTATACATAAACAAGCCTGCTCTTGCAAGAGGAATAATATTGCAATTAAAAAGAGTCCTGGCTGGACTTGGATGCACAACTCTTTTCGTTAGTCAAATAAGTGTTGGTGAGCTGGGTTTTGGTGGTCCTGGAGTTGAGCATGGAGTAGATGGAATAATAAGACTAGACCTTGATGAAGTAAATGGTGAGCTCAAAAGAAGCTTGGTTGTTTGGAAAATGCGTGGAACGAGTCATAGTATGAAAAGACATCCTTTTGATATTACTTCAAAAGGAATTGTTGTTTATCCAAAGGAGGTGTTGAAATTATGAGTGAAGTTCAGATTCCTTTAAACCCTGTTGGAAGAAAGGACATTCATCAACTTGAAAGCATTCTACTAACAGCAACTTTGCTAAGGCCAGAAGTAGTTGAAATGATAAAAAACTCCGCTGAGAGAGTAACATGGGTTGATAGCTTAGCTGTTGCAGCAGGAGCTGTTGCAAGAGAAAAGGCTGGAATGACAGTTCCTCAAATAGCTCAAGAAATGGAAAGAAGCGAAGAAGCTGTAAGAAATCATTTAAAAGGAAAAAGTAAAGCTGGTCAACTCGTTAGAGAAACATACGAAATGCTAAAAAATGCTATAAAAGAAGGAAACATAAATCAGCTTTTCCCATTCACTGGTTTTTCTGAAGATTCTAAAAAGCTTGAAGAAGAAGTTGAGAAGTTAAAGAAAGAAAAAGAAGAATTAAAACAACAATTGACAAAGCTAAAAGAAGAAGTTGAAGAGCTTCTAAAACGTCTTGGATAATCTCAACTCGGGTTTAGAGCTTTTCTTAGATAAGAGCAAATTGCAAGAGTTTTTTCTTTTGATTTTCCGATGTATTTTTCTGGATTTTTAAGAATTTCTTTTTGTTGATCTGTCATTTTTTGGAGGTATTGTTTAATGCTTTCATCTTCAAAGACTATTTGGATTAGCTTTTTATTTGTGCTTCTTGCTTTGTTTATAGATTCTTTCACGTATTCATAAGCATTTGGATGCCCATGAATTGCAAGCAAAATATAAAGTGGTTCAGCAACTATTTCTTCTTTACTTTTTTCTATATGCTCTTTTATTTTTTCCTCTTTTGGCTTTGTTCTTGAAATCGTTTCTGAAAGCCAAATTACTGAATGTTCGAAAGCAACAAAAAGCTCTTGCAAAAACCTGCTGGAAGCTGAGTTTGTTAAGTCTCTTTGATGTTCTGAGATTTCATCCATGAAAACAGTTATTATTCTTGGCATGAATGCCTTCCACATGCTTTTTACATGCTCAAAATCATAAGGGTTAACTTTATGTGGCATTGTTGAAGAGCCTACTCTTTTTTCTATTCCTACTTCTTCTATTTCTTCAATTTCACTTCTCATCAAATTCCTAAAATCATCTGCAATGTTTGCGAGAACTGAAAAACAAGAAACAACGCTACAAGCTAGATCAGTAATAAACTGCGGTTGAACTATTTGTGTTGAGTGAATTCCTGGCTTTAAACCAAGCTCTTCCAAAACTTCTTTTTCAATTTCTTCTGGGTCTTCAAAGATTAAAGATATTGCATTATACGCCCCAACAGCACCAGAAAACTTTCCTCTAAGATTATCTACAGCTCTGTTTATTGCTTCTATTCTATCAGCAAGCCTACTTGCATAGCCAGCTAATGCATAGCCAAAAGTTATTGGCTCAGCGAATTTTCCATGAGTCCTTCCTATTTGAACTAAATCAGAGTAAGCTTCGGCTTTTTCTATCAAAATTTTTTCCAAGTTTAGCAAGTCTGGGATTATTACCTTTTTGAAAAGTTCTTTGTAACGAAGAGCGTTTGCGGTATCGATGATATCATTAGAAGTAGCTCCCAGATGAACAAATGGTTTTGCTTCATCGCTCACTTTTCTTTTTATGCAATTTACAAGAGCTCTTATGTTGTGTTTTGTTTTTTCTTCTTCAGCATAAACTTCTTCAGCGCTAATACTTTCGCAAGCTTTCTCAACTTCTTCAGCAACTTTTTCTGAGCAGATTTTATGCTTAGCCATAACCTTTACTATCGCTGCTTCAACCTTTGCTTGGTATTTAATAGAAGCTTCTTCAGAAACAAAAGGCAAAAGCTTTTCTTGAACAATTTTGTAATACCTAGAATCTAAAGGGCTTACAGTTTCGTAAATTTTTATTCTATTTTCAAAAAACTTCTTTTCTTCAATCATCCACACCCCTCTAAGTTATCTTTTTTCTTTTAAATAAATATTTAGAAATAAACTAATGAATGGTGCTTATATAATTGTTTTATATCTAAATTCTAACAAAAGAATAAAAGTTGGAAGATTGGGAAAAATTTATTTCAAAAAAGGATTTTATTGCTATGTCGGCTCGGCGGTTGGAAAAACGAAAATAGAAAAGAGATGCAAAAGACATTTAAAGAAAAATAAAAAGCTAAGGTGGCACATAGATTACTTAAGAAAAGAAAGCTCTATTGTTAAGATAGTTGCTTTTGAAAGTAAGAAAAGGATTGAATGCGAGATTGCAAAGAAAATTTTAAGAATTGCAGATAGTTATGTTGAAAAATTTGGAAGTAGCGATTGCAAGTGTGTTTCTCATCTCTTTTATTTTAGAAATAAAAAATCTCTTTCAAAGCTCTCCGTAGTCTTTTCTCAATTTGACTATTCAACCAAGCAAATTTTTAAAGTAAAAATTACATAATCATTTTATGCTCGATAAAACTTTATTGATTGGAGTAATAACGGTTATAGTTGTTATAGTGATGGCTGCTGTATTTTATATTATTCCTTTATCTCTTCCAACGATTACGAGCTCAAACGTATCTTCTTTTATTACAACATCCACAAGCTTAGAACAAAAACCATCAATTAATGAAACAAAAATTTGCAAACTCACACTTATTAAATCAATCGAATCTAGAGCTGAAGAAAGTTGTTCTGGGGAACGTCCGGTTTACTATCCAAATGGAACCCGTTGTTATACTCTCTATTTTTCTACACGTAAGGAAATAGCTGCAGATGAAAAATATATTTATTTGCCATATGCGAATGGAACAATCGAAGTAATAAGAAAAAGTGACTGGGAGCCGGTAGCTACTTTATTTACCAAACCAACTTATCGTGCAATGTGTGAGAGGTATATTGCTACAAATCCTTCTGAGTGTTATTTTCCAAAAGAAGGAATAAATTGTAAATTATATCCTGCAACCGAACCACTAATAACGGCGGATGAAAATTATGTATACGCTACAGTATGGAATACTTACTTATCTCACTCTACCGCATTTGGAGAATTAGAATACCCCTATACGTTTAATAATGGTAGTATACTCTATGTATGGAATAAAAATAACTTTCAACTGGTTAAGCAAGTTATCTACAACGTTACAATATTTTGGATAACTGCTGATGAAAAATATATTTACCTCAATAATAAAATAGTTGTCAATAAAACTTCTCTTAAAGTAGTTGGAGAGTTAAAAGATAAAAAGGAACCAGAAACCAGTGCGATACACCTAGGTCCTACTACTTTGAAAAGTGATAAAAACAAAATTTATGTTGGGTACGGAATCGGAAAACTTAAAATTTTCGATAAAAATAATTTTTCTTTATTAATCTCTGTAGATTTAAATCAAAGTGGGATGACCGCTCCACCCCAGGTTGCACAAGATGTTAGGGAATTAGCTATGGATGATAATTACATCTATGTTTGCCAGGCATTTAATAACGTGTCGATTATAAATAAGAATGGGGAAATCGTGAGTTTCTTACCATATTATAATTGTTTTAACAGCATTGCGGTGGATGACCACTATATCTACATCGCAAGTTCCTATGTAAATGCTACAGGTAGTTATGTTGGGGACATTACTGTGTTTGATAAAAAGACAAAAGAAAAAGTCGAAACTCTGAAATTTACAACCGGGGTGGAAAAATTAATAGAAGTTGGCGGATACCTTCACGTTCAAACGGGGGGAGTGGTGCATATTTATAAAGTTAAGTGCGAATAAATTTCCAACAAGAATTTATTTTCTATTACCCAAAATGGATTTCAATTTCCTCTTCTTCTTCATTTTCAACTACTCTAAACTTTCCTACTTTTATAATAAGGTATTGAACGATTTTTAAATAGCTCAATAGGATTAAGAAAGAAACAAAAGAAGCCATTTGAGTGCCAAGTAAATTGTTTAGATTTTTGTAAACATGAAGCGCAATCTCAGTTAAAGAAAATGTTTTAAGTATTCCAACAACGATGGAGAGCCATAGTAATAAAACAAACCCGCTGATTAATATTCCAATAACAAAAAGAAAAGAGTGAAAAATTGTTAAAAGCGGTTTTTGTCTTAATTTTTGAAAGGAAAATATCCTATGATAGTAAGTATTTATCTCTGCCAGATGCTTTAGCTTAAAAATATCCAAAGCTAAACTCAAAAGAGGAAGAAATATTTTAACAGCTAATAAAATAAGCTGGAAAGAATCCAAGATTAAAAGAAACATTGTAAGAGTAATAATAATACTAAGTGAAATGACCTCTGTAATCCCTGTAATTCCTGCAGATATGCTTGTAAAAAACGCCCAAATAAACCATAAAAAGAAAAAAGCTAAAAGTAAAGTTTTCTTATCTTTTTTCAGTATTTTTACTTCATAAGATAATATAACTTGCATGATAGCTAAAACTGCTAAAGAAAATAAAGAATGGTCGGAAAGATAAAAAGGAAAGTAAAAAAGTAGAAAATGTAACAGGAAAGGACCAAAAATGGCAAGTGTCAAGGAAATAGCAAGAAGAAACAAGCCCACAAATAAAGTTGCTAAAAACAGCATTCTAACAAGGTGAAAGGTTTCTTCGAGGATACTCATCAACTATTTTTAGTAAGTTAATTTAAAAATATTAATTCCAATGAATTATAAAAATTCAAATATTTTTATGAAAGCAGTATTCTCTACAGTGTTTTCTGAAGATATACGAATTTTATTAAATACCAAACACAAATAAAATTATGCATCGAAGGCAAGAAGGTAAAGTGAAAGATGTTTTAGGGATTGCTTTAAAGGATTTTCTTAAAGGAATGAAAGGCGAAACCTTTGTTGAAAGAGATGATGGCTACAAAGATGCAGAGCCTATAGAGAGATATTTTAAAGGTTATAGTGAATGGTATAACCTACTTTTTATAAATCCAAACGGCCAGCTAAGTTAATAGAAGGTACCGGCCGGATATTATCAAAAGGTATACCAGAAAAAGTTGGTGGTAGAGCATGGTATTACATTCTTAATAAATAGCAAATGTTCGGTGCAGACCCAACAAAAAGAAAAGAGATATAAATTTAAACCGTTTAAATTATTTTCATGGAAACTACGAAAAAATGGCTAATAGTTGGATTGGTATTAGCTATAACACTCCCAGTAGTCTACTTTCTCTATCCATATCCTCCTCTTCAACCACCATTAGCAAATGATACTGGTTGGACACAAGAAGGAGTTCAAGAAGTAGTAAACGCAAATAACAAATTTGCCTTTGAACTTTATTCACAATTGGCAAAGAATGAAACTGGAAACATATTTTATTCTCCTTATAGCATCTTTTCAGCTTTAACTATGACTTATGAAGGGGCTGGAGGAGAAACAGCAGAAGAGATGAAAAATGTTCTTCATCTTCCAGAAACCAGCATATTGCGACCAAATTTTGCTAGAATTTACAATGAAATAAATAAAAGAACAAATGCTTATGAGTTAAGAACAGGTAATGCGTTGTGGCTCCAAAAGGATTATCCTTTTTATGATAATTATAAAAAGATAGTTGAAGAGTATTATGGTGGAAAAGCAGCAAATGTAGATTTTGAAAAGGAAACTGAAAAATCTAGAGAAACAATTAACAGTTTCATAGCGGAGCAGACAAATAATAAAATTAAAGAATTGATTCCAAACGGGGTTTTAACCCATGAGACAGTCGCTGTTCTCACAAATGCGATTTACTTCAAAGGAACCTGGGAATACAAATTTGATAAATCACAAACTCGCGAAGAAGATTTTAAAGTAACCTCCAACAAAACAGTAAAAGTTCAAATGATGCGTATGAGCGATGTAAAGCTTAATTATTCTGACTTAGGGAATTTACAAATCTTAGAGCTTCCTTACAAGGGTGGAGAAATTTCCATGCTGATTTTATTACCGAGGGGTGATTTAAAGGATATAGAATCAAATTTAACTTTAGAAAAGATTTCACAATATAGAAGCCGTATGATGGAAACAGAAATAAGCGTTTCTCTACCAAAATTTGAATTCTCTACAAAGTATGAGCTAGGTGGTACTCTCCAAAACTTAGGAATGAAAAAAGCTTTTGGTGTGGCGGACTTCTCAAGAATGAGTCCAAATGGAAAGGGATTGTTTATAAGTTTTGTGCTTCATCAGGCCTATATAAAAGTTGATGAAGAAGGAACCGAAGCTGCTGCGGCTACTGCTGTAGGAATATCTAAAACCGCCGCTATGACATTTAGGGCAGACCATCCATTTATCTTTATAATTCAAGAAAGGAAAACTGGAAACATTCTATTTATTGGCAGAGTTGTTGATCCTACAAGTATATAAGTGAAAAAGTGGAATCTAATGAGGATATTATTATAACCGATACGAATACATTAAAAATACTTGCAGCAGATACAAGAATCGAAATACTAAAAGAATTGAAAAAAGGGAATAGAACACTTTCTGATTTAAGTAGAATTTTAAAAAAGGACAAGTCAACTATTATGGAGCATCTTGTTATATTAACAAAAGCTGGGCTAGTAAGAAGAATTCAAAATCCTGGCAAAAAGTTTGTATTCTATGCTTTAACAGAAAAGGGCTCCGGCATTTTTGTTGAAAAACAGAAAGGAATAGAAACTTGGAAGGGTAGAGCGGTAACAATGCTATTAGTAGCTTTCGTTGGAGTTTTTTTAGTTGGCTTGTCTGTAATTTATTATAATAATATAACAGGATCAACAGCAGCTAAGTCTCGATTTCCACAAACACACATACAAGATTTTCTTAAGATTAATTTATCAGCTTCTTCATTTTCAACGAATAAAACAGCTGAGCTAACAATTACCATCACCTCAAATACAAATAAGGTTTTTTCAAATGTTACTGCTGGAGTTATTCTACCTAACGGAATAGAACTTGTTAGTGGAAACATGAATTGGAGCGGTGATATACCTCCAAATGGAACTATTAGATTAAATGCAATAATAAAAGCTACTAAAAGTGGGGATTTTGTTATTAAAGCTTATGCAAAAGGTATAATGGATGGAACACAATATTACACTGAAAATAAACTTAGCATCATGTTGACTTGAACATTGACATTAAGGATACTGTAAATAAGAAATAAAAGGATTAAAATTCAAATATTTTTATGAAAGCAGTATTCTCTGGAAGCATTACTTTTGGGCTTGTTACAATTCCAATAAAAATTTATACTGCTACTCAGCCAAAAGAGGTTGAGTTTCACAGTCTTTGTGGAACTTGCAATACTCCTTTAGTTTATAAAAGATGGTGCCCACATTGCCAAAAAGAGGTTAAGTGGAATGAGATTAAGAAGGGATTTAGAATCTCAAAAGAGAAATGGGTAATTGTTGAAAAATCAGAGCTAGAGAGCATTAAGCTAAAAAGTACAAAAACAATTGAAATATTAATGTTTACTGATCCCTCTCAACTCGATCCTTTATTTATTCAAAAATCTTATATTATTGTTCCAGCCGAAGAAGGAGTAAAAGCTTATTCTTTGCTAGTTGATGCTCTCTCTCTTCTAAATAAAATAGCTATTGGAAAAGTCACTTTGAAAAATAAAGAATATGTTGTTGCTCTTCGTGCTTATAAACAGGCTTTGCTTATGCATGCTCTTTATTATAAAAACGAAATAAAGGATATTTCTAAAATTTCTGAGCTTAGTTCTCTTCCAAGCTCGAGTAAAGAAGAAATTGAATTGGCTAAAGTTTTGATAGAAAAGCTAAGCAAAGATAAGCTAGAGCTTGAGCAATTTAAAGATGAATATTCAGAGAAGCTAAAGCAATTAATAAAAGCTAAGGTTGAAGGAAAGCAAATAGTTGAAGAAGAAGCTAAGGAAAAAGAAGTAAAAGCTAAGAGCTTAATGGAAGCTTTAAAGGCTAGTGTTGAAGAAGTTGAAAAGAAAAAGAAAAAAGAAGAAAACTGAAATTAACCAATAGGGAAAAATAACCTATAAATATAAAGGTATTTCCAAACAAATTCTATGGAGAAGTATTTAGATAGAGCTAATATTTCAAATTCAGATACAAAAAGTTTAGAAAGGATAGATGAAAAAGGCTTTGCATTAAAACGAAGAAACAATGAGTTTAAAAAGCTGGTAAGAACTTCTCCGGAGGAGAATGAAGCTTTGAAATTTTATGAATTTATAGAGGAAATTTATAAAGAGGTGAATGGAAAGAAGCCCAGAGTTAAAATTAGAAACCATCTCCCATTTGGAACAGGACAGTTATTACTGGCATTATCTGCTTGTGGAGTTCTGTCAGCAATGTCGCCATTTTATGAAGGTATGGTATTTTCAGCAATGGCTCTTTTTTACACTTATATTCTACAACGCGATATGGTAGCTTCATATGATCGTATAAGCAAAGAATTCGTAATATACGTGCCTGGATTAAAGGATATTTTAAATGAAATAGAGAAGTCTTCACCAAATGGAGATTTAGAAAAGGATAGTTTTATGTATGGGGCAGCTGTTCATGAAGTATCTCATTCAACAAAAACTACTAAGTTTACTCCGAAAGATGCAAAATCAGCGGAAGGAATTATTAAAGAAATAATTTTAAATAATGAAGAATGGCTAAAATCCAAACCAGACAACTTTTTTGAAAGAATTAAATACCTTTTTCTTCCAGATCTTCATCCAAAAGAAGAATTTGATAAGTATGTAAGAATGGATATCGCAGTAGTAGTTTATAAACTTTTTAAACATCCCAACTCGGAATTTTTCAATTATTTTGGAGAAAAAACAGACGAATTACTTTACAAAGTTGGTGCATATATAGCTAAAGCGGATCCAAAAGATTTAATAAAAAGTTTTAAAGATGTAAAGGAAATTATTAAAACAATTGAATCGCTTGAAGCAAAATAAAAAGAAGTATAAAGCTAAAATTGTATTGTTTTTCTCTTTTTCTCTTATACCAACTTTATAGTTTGTCGAAGGAATTAAAAAACTAAGAAATCTTCGCTATAAACTAATAACCCAATTTTTTCCAGATTTTATTTTCAGCTAATAAACTCCAATAATTTTCAAAATCTTTTTCTCTACTTTCAACATCTTTAAACTCTTTTCTTATAGCTTTAACAAAATCTTTACTTTTTTTCTTTTCAAGCAGCTCTAATAATCTATGGTATACAACATATTCAATTGATTTTCATTATTTTTGAATATTTTTCAACAATTTTGTTTATCTCATACCTAAGAAGACTTCTTGTTGAAAAAAGAAATTCTTCCTTATCCCACGGCAATCCATTTAAATTAACAAGATTGCCTTTTACTTCCAATTGGTCTAATCTACCAAAAGTAAAGAATTTATTCCTTAGGTTTTTTTCTACTATTGAATAAATGTGTTTATAATGCTCAGATATCCAATCTGTGTATCTTGTTATTATATCCTCTTCATCCTCTTCGCATCCTTTTGGAAGGATTATCGTCAACTTCAATTTTTTACTTGAAATTTGTAACCTACCTTTCTTTACTTTTTTTCTTTTCACTTCATAGTTTATTTTTTGTCCATCAACTTCTATTATTTTTCTTTTTTTATCCAGCTTAAAAGATTTCATCAACTCACAATATGCTATTTGAATTTTTCTTTTTAAACTTTTCGCAAGAGTAAAAGCAAAAGTGAGAAAAGCAAAAAGAAAAATAAAAAGTAAAAAAGATTTAAAGAAATAAAAATCAAGAAAGAGTTTTGTTTCTTTCTTCTCCCCTTATGCTAACTGGAAAAGAGCTTTTTTCTTGCAAATTTTTTGATATTGCTTCTTGTAATTTTTCTATATGTTGTATAATACTTTGAAGTGTTACCTTTTCAGTAGGTGAAATGTTTTTAGTTTTTTCTTCGATCTTTTTTATTAAAGCTGTCAAAGCCACGTGAGAAACTCTTAAAAGATTGTGTTTATTTATTTCTTCCGCTTCTTTTTTTATATTAAACTTTTTTGCAAAATTTTCTTCAAGTTGGGTTAGCCTTATTCCATTTAATTCGATCCCCATATTTTTTAGAGAACAATAAACTGCTCCCATAACACTTGCTGCAAGCCCAGCCACTTCGGTTGTTCCTACTGTATGGCTTACTTTTTCTTTTATATATTTTTCCACGGATTCAGCGTCCTCATTCTTAGCCCCTTCGGTTAGGACCAAATAAACCTTATTCGGTTTCATTTTTCCACGAAGAATATAGAGTTGGGAGCGATTCTATTATTTAAACACTTCTATTCACCTAGGGTTACAATATCTTTCTCTAATTATATCCGCAAAGATTTATGAACCAAAGCTAAGCAGGGTAGAAGTGGGAAGTGCGGAAAGATTTTAAATTTTAAAACAAAAATAGGAATATGGATTCAAAACTCTTAATCCTTTTCGCTGCTTTGTTATTAGTAGTAGCTTTAGTAACTTACTACCTTTTTCTACATCAAGATCCGTTGAAAGTTTTAAATGAGCTTTATGAAAAAAGAGCACAGATTAAAAAATATACGCTTAATTATTCTATTAGCGCAAAAGGTAGCATACTTGGTATATCTGCTAAAGTAAAAGGAAATGCGAGTGTAATTTCCATCAATGGCACTTCTAAAACTGTTGTTCAAATTTTAGAACCCTCCGAGTCTACAACAGAATACTATCGTCTTCCTCAAGGAAAATTTAAATGTGAAAAGATATCCAGCTGGTTAACCTACGAAACTCCAGAATACGAATGCGAAGAAGAAGAAAGCAAAAGTACCATAACACCAACAAGCACCGAAGTAGTTATTATGCCAGAAGAAACTTTAAATACACTCAAAAATCGGACAAATAAAGGAATCGTTAGCGTTTCTTTGATTGGTACAAAAAGGGTCTTAGGAAGAGAATGTTATAACTTTAAATTTGATGTAAACATGGAAAAATTAGCAGAAGAAGAGAACTTTTCAGCTAATTATTCAAGTGTCAATTGGAGAAAATCAAAGTTTACGTTTTTTGAATGTTTGGATAAAAACTCTGGCCTCCCCCTTTCTTTTGAAATGATAATGGAAATAACCTCTAATATTTCGCTACTCTCAGCCTCGTTTGATATTGCTGGAGAAGCAACAAACTTAAGTTTTGATGTAGGGGTAAATAAAATTGAGCTTCCTGTACCGTGGGAAAAAGTAAAATTCCTTCAAAAATTTGAAATTCTAAGCACTTCTTGCGCAAAAGGTTCTGATAAAGTAAACGTAACAATAAAAGCTGAAAAGGATCTTTCAGGAATCGCTATTCTTAACTTAGAAACAAAAAAGGAGATTCGGCGCAATTATCCTTATAAAAATGTTACCGGCTATGAGCATTATTGCTTTACACTCTCAAACATAACTTCAAATACTTCGTTGAGTTTTGAATTTGAAAACGTAAATGACTCTTACGGAAGATACTTTATGATAGGTATAGATTGCCCAGAAGTTGAAGATAAAAGAGTTTATCTTCCAACCGGAGAATGTGAAGAATGTAGTAAAGGAAGGTATTGCTCTATGGGAAGATTTAGATTTGCCAGCTATGACTTTGATTCAAACCTTCCTGGCACGCACGAGATTTGTGTATGGCCAAGCAGTGAAAAGGGATATTTGTGGACTCTTAATTCTATAAAGGTTTACAAAAAAACAAAATTAACAAGTCAACTTGATATTGGAAGAATCTCAAAAAATGAAATCAGAACACTAAATTTTGTCTTACCTTCCAAGTTAGAATACGGAACTAATTGGGTTGATATCTATCTTACCATCAACAATTCAAATTCTTCATCTTATTGTTGGACATAAAATTTAACTCTATAGAATTTTGTTTTTTGTTTTTCTTTTATAAAAAAGTAAGTCTCATCTATAGCGTTAAAAACTTTTCTATTAAAAATTTAACCTCTTCTATACAAACATGTTAGTTTAGCATAAGCTATTACATGTCCTTTTATAGAGCTTAAAACTTCTGAGTAATAAGCATTTGGTCCAAGAGCTAGTTCGGTATCAAGAGCCAGAATGAGAAAAACATACCTATGAGTTGAACCTTTTGGAGGAGAAGGACCATCATAACCAAGGGTGTTGTAGCTATTTATACCTTGATATCCGTAAGGAGTTATTGGACTTTTTTGGATACCTTCTGGTATGGAATTTATGTTTTTTGGAATGTTGTAAAGAATCCAGTGGTAAAAAATTCCCAAAGGAGCATCTGGATCATACATTATTATTGCTAAGGATTTTGTTTCATTTGGAACACTTGACCAGTTTAAAGGAGGAGAGAAATTATCACCATCACGTGTATATTTTGTTGGTATTAACTCATTTTCTTTTAATGATAAACTTGAAACAAAAAATTTTGTTTTAACTCCACCTAGCAACTCCTTTTCAATCGTTGAAATTTGCTGTGAAGGAGCAAAAGGTTGAAGAAAAAGAAAAATTAGTATTGCTGCAACTACTAATGCGAAGATTCCAAAACCAATCAAAAATTTTTTATCTTCTTTATTTTTCATTTTCTCACTCTAAGCTTCTATTGATAAAACCAAGAAAATCTTCCTTAGAAAAAATATAAAATCCAAGCTTATCTTCGAGAACTTTAAAACCTAGCCTTTGAATTACAATTGCATCTTTTAAAGTTAGCTTGAGATAAAGCCTTCCATTTTTTTCTTTGGCTGTAGCATCGTATAAGCCTTGCAAAAAAGCTTTCGTTCTTTCGTTTTTTTGTTTGAAGATTTTTTCCTCTTTTTCCTCTAGCTTCTTTAAAGTTTTCTTTAGCTTTGAATTGTAAAATAGCAACCCATATGGCTTTTTCATAAATTTTTCTTGGCCAAGCTTTCTAGCAACTTTTTCAAAAATTCTTAGCTTCTTTTTATTTTTCGTTTTTAAGCTTATTCCTTCTTCTCCCCTTAAATTTTTCCAAAAACCAAAAAAGTAGTAAAGTTCGTTCATTAATTAATTTTCTCTTTTTTCTTTAAAAAAACAAATAAAATGAGGGTTAGCAATTGGAGGTGATCTATCCGCAGGTTCCCCTACGGATACCTTGTTATGACTTCGCCCTTCTCACAGAGGACTGATTCAACCCTTTCGGGCATCGTCAGTCCCCCGCTTGAGTGACGTGACAGGCGGTGTGTGCAAGGGCAAGGGACATATTCACCGCTCGATAATGACAAGCGATTACTACGGATTCCAGCTTCATGAGGGCGAGTCGCAGCCCTCAATCCGAACTGAGGTCAGGTTTGTGGATTAGCTCCCCCTTTCGGGGTGGCATCCAATTATCCTGACCTTTGTATGCCACGTGTAGCCCAGGGCATTTGGGGCATGCTGACGTGGCGTCGCCCGCTCCTTCCTCCTCCTTTAAATCGGAGGCGGTCCCCTTAGAGTGCGCCAAATGCATTTTTGGTGCATTTGGTTGGCAACTAAGGGCGCGGGTCTCGCTCGTTGCCGGACTTAACCGGACAGCTCACGCCACGAGCTGACGCCCGCTATGTACCACCGCTCGGCTCGTCTAGCAAGGTCTTTAGCCTGGCCTTCATCCTGCCGTCAGCCCTGGTAAGTTTTCCGGCGTTGAATCCAATTAAACCGCAGCATCCACCCGTTGTGGTAACCCCCCGCCAATTGGTTTAAGTTTTAGCCTTGCGGCCGTACTCCCCAGGCAGCGGACTTAACACCTTCGCTACGGCACTGCAACCTCTCAAGGAGGTTGCAACGCCTTAGTCCGCATCATTTACTGCTAGGGCTACGGGGGTATCTAATCCCCTTCGTTCTCCTAGCCTTCGTGCCTCACCGTCGGACTAGTTTTGGCCAAGCGCCTTCGCCACCGGGAGTCCTCATGGGATTATAGCATTTTACCGCTTCCCCATGAGTACTCTTGGCCTCCCCCTATCCCAAGCCTGGCGATATTCCCTGCACGCGTTGCGCTTGAACGCAACATTTCACAGGGAATCCACCAAGCCGGCTACGCACTTTTTAGGCCCAATAATCGTGTGCACCGCTCGCACCGCCGGTATTACCGCGGCGGCTGGCACCGGACTTGCCCAGTACTTATTCCCCGAGCTTTTTACACTCGGGAAAAGGTAACCTTTCGGTTACCACTCCGCTTCCCCCTCTCACGCTTTCGCGCATTGGAGAGTTCTCGTGCCTGCTGCGCGCCGTAGCGCTAGGGCCCTTGTCTCAGTGCCCTTCTCGGGGCTCCTTCTCCCAAAGCCCCTACCCGTCGTAGGCACGGTGGGCCGTTACCCCGCCGTCTACCTGATAGGAAGTAGTCCCATCCTAGGGCGGCAGTGCCTTTCGCTTAAGAGGCGTTCCAGCCTTCTTAAGCTATGGGGTATTAGCCTCAGTTTCCCGAGGTTATCCCCCTCCCTAGGGTAGGTTGACTACTTATTACTGAGCCGTTCGCCGCCCCTTTCGGAGCAGACTTGCATGGCTATCGGAAGCGGATAGCAGTGCACTCCAGCACCATCAACTGGATTTAACGCTATCCAATTGCTAACCCTCAATCAAACTCTGAAACAGAGTTCTCATGTTGTGCTCCAGGAAATTTCAGTTCATCGCAAGCTTCTGCTCCCCTAAGCCGGAATGGAGCACATTATTATTTTGGAAGAGCTAAAATAAATATTTTTCTATAAAAAGCTGCTTATATTAATAAAAAATACGAGGGGAAAAAAGAATAAATTTTTACTTTATAGCTTAAAAGAATCTGTAAAGAAAAGATTTAATAATTTTTTTGCTTTAATATTTTGTGAAAGGATGGGGGAACAAAAAGCTAAAATAGCTATTATTGGTGGGTCTGGAATCTATGATCCTGCAATTTTTGAAAAATCTGAAAGAATAAAAGTATATACTCCCTATGGAGCACCAAGCTCTTTGATTACAATTGGAGAATATAAAGGAATAAAAGTAGCTTTTATTCCGAGACACGGAGAAAAGCATTCTATTCCACCACATGCAATAAACTATAGAGCAAACATATGGGCTTTAAAAGAGCTTGGGGTAGAAAGGGTAATTTCAATCTCTGCTGTTGGTAGTTTACAAGAGGATATTAAGCCTGGAGATTTTGTTTTGTTGAACCAGTTTATAGATAGAACCTGGGGAAGAGCAGGAACTTTTTATGATGGTGGAGAAGTTTGTCATATATCAATGGCCGATCCTTTCTGCCCTGAGCTAAATAATATAATCTACGAAACAGCAAAGAGTATGAAGCTTAGAATTCATAAAGATTGCACTTATGTTTGCATTCAAGGACCAAGATTTTCTACAAGAGCAGAATCAAAGTTATACAAAAGTTGGGGTGCTCATGTAATTGGAATGACCTTAGTGCCAGAAGTAAGCTTAGCAAGAGAAGCTAGAATGTGCTATTCTACGATTGCAATGGTAACTGATTATGACGTTTGGGCTGAAAAGCCTGTTTCTGCTGAAGAAGTTGTAAGAGTAATGAATCAAAATGTTGAAAATGCAAAAAAGCTTATCGCAAACGTAATTCCAAAAATTCCAAAAGAAAGAAAATGCAATTGTGCAAAATACTTAGATGAAGCTTTAATGTAGGTGGAAGAATGGAAATAGAGAAGAAGCCTTGTAAGATTTTGTTTTGGGATGATGTATATGAACTAAGCAAGAATACAGCTATGAAGATAATTGAAAGTGGGTTTAAACCAGATATAGTTATTGGTCTTGCAAGAGGAGGTTGGTTTACAGCAAGAATAATATGCGATTATTTAAACATCGATGATTTAGTTTCGATGAAAGTTGAGCATTGGGGAACAACAGCAAAGATAAGCTTACCTGAAGCAAGGTTAAAATATCCTTTTGAAGTTGATTTAAAAGGAAAAAAAGTATTGCTTGTTGATGATATAACAGATACTGGTGAAAGCTTAATACTTGCTAAGAATGTTGCAAGCAAGCTAAATCCTTCTGAGATAAGAACAGCAGTTATGCAATACATGACCTCTAGCAAGATAAAACCAGATTACTATGCTGAGGTTATCAACGAATGGATATGGATGGTTTATCCCTGGAATTGGATTGATGATTTTGCAAACTTTTCATTAACTATATTAAAATCCTCGAATAAACCTTTAAAGCTACAAGAATTGAGAAAGCTAATAAAAGAATACTACAACGTTGACCCAACAAAAATCTCAAAAGAGCATTTAAAAAATGTTTTAGAAATACTTGAAAAAAGAGAGTTAGTAGCGAGAGATGGGGAGAGGTGGATTATAAAAAAGTAAATTTATCTTCTTTCTATTATTTTTAGTTGCTGTTTTGTTTCAAGCCTTTCTTCTATAACCCCTTTTTTGTTGAATATATAAGCAGTAATTTCTATTTCGTGAATATCTGGAAAGCTTGAGGTTGAAGAGTAGATTTTACATGTTTTTATGCTTGTTTGTCCAGGGTCTATTATTCCAACTCTCATTCTTCCTTTTTGAAGTTGCTCATGAGGGGCAAGAGAAAGAGTAGTTGGCAAAGAGATATCTACTTCACACCAAACATGCTCGTTGCTTAGGTTGCCAACTTCTATTTTAAGCTCTGCTTCTTGTTTTGTAAATGCATTAATCTCGCTTGGCTCAATTGAAGTAAGGATTGTAAACATAAAGAATTATAAAATTTAAGAAATAAAAAAATTTATGATTCCTGAATCAAAATTGATTAAAAAAGAAGTCACTTTGAGAGAAATTTTGCTAAGCAAGGAGGTTCTTGAAACAAAAAACTCACTTATAAGATGGATTGCTTTAAGCCTTGGTTTAATAAATCAAAACGAGTCAAGATTAGGTGTTCTGAGCGTTTTTGAAGCTCTAATTTATTTTCAATTTGTTGAGAAAAAAGATGCAACTTTTGATGAAATAATGAATTATGTTCAAAAACAACAACAAAATTTAAGTGAAAAAAGTGTTAGGTATCATTTGCTTCAATTGAAAAGGAAAGGAATTGTTGAAAATAAAAAAGGTTTTTGGTACTTTTCTGGAAGCAATAGATACGATTTTAATTCATGGGTTGATGAATATCTAAGCTCGATATCAAACTCAATTTCACCAAATATAAAAACTGCATTTTCCAACTTAATAACAAAGCTTAAGTGAGAGAATGAAAAAAATTTATCTTTATGGTTTATTTGTTGTTTTGGTAGCAAGTATAATAACTTATCTTTTAGCTGCACAACTTGGGGAAGCCACTATTCGAGTAGAGATTTATCCGAAAAACATTTCAATATATCCTTTTGAACAAGCAAATGTAACAATTTTTGTTTACTCTTCAAAACCTTTAAATGATGTTTTTGTAACCTTAGAAAAAGAAAACTCAAGTTTAATTGGAATTCTTTTTCCAACTATAAAAGGATCAGCAAATACCTCTTTAATAATTTCTTTAAATAAAAGCTCAATAATAAAAGCAATACCGGATAGCGTTTACTTGCACAATGCAAAAAGAATAACAGATTCTATTACTATAAACGTGCTTAAACCAAACATGAGCTTTTTCCAGTTGCCAGAGTATAGAAAGCTTGAAGTAATAAATTTGAATTCAAAAGGAATGAGAATGATTTCTTATTTTACTTCTTTCCCACTTTCTAGTTTTTGGCCTTATATAAACTTTTCACATATCGAAAATGCAAAAACAATCGATAATAAATCTTTCGCAAACATTTATATTCAAACAACACTTACTACCAAGCAGGTTGCAGATTTTCTAAGCTTTTTGTATAAAAAGAACTATTCAAAATTCGGTCAAATTTACTTTTTCAATTCTACAAATTCTACTGTTTGCATTCTTCCAAAGCAAGGATTTGTTAGAATAATAGTTGCTGAAGAAAAAGATTGCAAAAATTTTGTAAATCTATCTTCAAGCAAAAGCATTGTTAACGATCTTAATTTAAGCATTTTGAATATAAGTTCTCCATATATTGGGGAAATAATAAGCTCTGATGGAACAAAAGCAAAGGGATTTAGCTATCAATATGGTTACTATTTTGTTGTTAAGTACCCAAACAAAATTAATTGTAGTTATCCTTTTTATTTTGAGAATATAAGTTTCTGCGTTAACACAATGCTTCAGACTCTTGGCAATTACCAATTTAAAATAATAAACATAACCCGCAACGATTATGGTTTTTATTTCTTAAATTTTAATGCAAGCGTTGAACCTCAAATTCAGGATTTTGCTTTTAGAAATTTAATTAAACTGACTAACACAACCACCCCTCACTTCCCCTAATATTTTTGTTAAAAGAGAGCTAATGTTTATTTTTTAAACAAACTAATAACCTTATGTAATTAACAATAATTTTCTAAAAATTAACTTTTTTCTTAAAAAATTTTTTAAATTTGATTAAATTTTAGAATATATTTTCAAAAAGCATTTTAGGTTATTTACACCAAAAAATAGAGGAAGTAAGGGGTGTATATGTTACTTTTTAGCGGGAGGTGGATTTGAACCACCGACCTTCGGGTTATGAGCCCGACGGGCATTCTGTATACTTACTCCAGGCTGCCCCATCCCGCTTTTAGCTTCTTTTAAATCTCTTTTAGCATTATTTTGTAAAACCTCTTCATAAAATGAAATATGAACTAGTTCGCTTCCACATTCTAAGCATTTAAACTTATTGCTTAGTGCTTCTTCAAAAGAGTATTCTATTTTACTTTCAGCAAAACAATTTGGACAAACGTAAACATCTTTTTTCTTTGCTTCTTCAGCTTCTTTTTCTTTCATTTCTAAGATTTTTTGAAAACTTTCATTTCTTAAGTTCCAAAGATAAGTATACCATCCACTTTTACTTTGTTTAGTTGAATAATTTACTAATCCCCCCTCATAAAGCTTGTTTAATATTGCTCTTGTTTCATTAACAGTAAGGTTTGCTTTTTTCGCGAGCTTTTCATCGGTTTCATTTTTTTCTATTTTACTAAGAAGAACTAAAGCCTTTCTTCCGTAATTTTCAGTTAGATACCTTTGAATAACTGGATTTGAAAGTATACTAAGCTCGGTTTTCTTTTTTTCTTTCTTCTTTTCGCTAGCCTTTTTGGGTTTCTTTTGTATCTTTGGCTTCTTTTTCTTCTTAATTTTTTCTTTTTTGATTTCCTTTTTCATAAATATCGCAATAATATTTAGTTTAGTTTGTATTTTTATTTGTTTCTTTTTCCTTTAGTTGGTAAATTATTTTCGCATTTCGGATTAATACATTTTTCGTATACCTTTCCTTTTCCAAGAAAAACTTTTATTATTGGGGCTCCACATTTTTTACAAACTTTTCCCGTAGCTACGATTATTCCTTTTTTTGGTAAGGGATAAACTTCTTTACATTTTGGATAATTTGAGCAACCGGCAAACCTTCCTTTCTTTGTAGTAATTATTATTAGGTCTCCTCCACATTTGCATTTTCCGAGTATGTTCCTTTTTCTTTTTTCTTCTTCATTCTTTATTGCTGTTTCTAGAAGCTCTTTTCCGATTTGAGTTTCTTTTTCTTTAAACTCTTTTAAGATTTTTTCAAGAACTTTTTTCCATTTTTCAATAACGATTTCTTCAGATTCTTTTTGTTTTTGAATCGCATCTAGCTCAGTTTCCATGTCTCTTGTAAGTTTTTGATCAAGTATTTCCTGAGAGTAGCTTTTTAAGGTTTCATAAACCTTTTTTCCGAGAGGAGTAATTCTTATTGCTTCACCTTCAATATAACCTCTTTCAAATAAAGTATCAACTATTTCAGCTCTTGTTGCTTTTGTTCCTAGGTTAAGTTCTTCTAACTTTTTTACTAAGCTTGCTCTTGTATAGCGAGAAGGTGGTTTTGTTTTTTCTTCTTTTATCTCTATTTTTCCTTCTACCTTTTCTCCTTCTTTAAACTTTTCAACATTTTTATTTTCTTCAAGCTCATAATAATCATAAACTTTTGACCAAGTTTTTTTCTTTATTACTCTTCCTTTTGCTACAAACCTTTCATTTCCAAATCTAGCAAAAACTTTTATTTCTTCTAGTTCCTCACTTTCAAAGAAACAAGCGATAAATCTTCTAGCTATTAGCTCATAAAGAAGAAGCTCTTCTTTCTTTAGGGCTTTAGGAATTACTCCTGTTGGATATATTGCAGGATGAGCTTCATCTTCCTTTTTTCCTTCTACAGGATTAAATCTACCTTTTTCAAGTATTTCTAATGCAGAACTCTTTAAGCTTGTAGAAGCAAGCTTTTGTATTATTGCTTTAAAGTTTATATCCTTTGGAAGCTTCTGCGAAGAAGTTCTTGGATATGAAATAAGAGCTCTTTCATAAAGCCTTTGGGCTATCGACAGTGTTCTACTTGGAGAAAAACCAAATAACTTATAAGCTTCAACTTGCAAAGAGGTTAAGTCAAAAGGAGGAAGAGGCTTTAAAAACATTTTTCTTCTTTCTATTTTCTCTATAACTCCATTGCTACTACAATTCTTATAAGCTTCTTCAGCTTTTTCCTTTTCAAAAATCTTTCCTTTTAAATTTTCAAATTCAACTCCATCTACTTTTGCAAAAATTCTCCAATAAGGTTTAGGCACAAAGCTTTCGATTTCTTTTTCTCTTTCAGCAACAAGAGCAAGAGTTGGTCCTTGAATTCTTCCTATGCTTAAGATTTTTCTTCTTCCAGCTTTTTTTATTGCTTCCATTAAAGCTCTGCTTAGATTTATCCCCCAAATCCAATCTAGAATATGTCTTGCTTCACCAGCATAATAATTGTTTATATCTATCGGAAGAAGATTCTTAAAAGATTTTTGAAGCTCTTCATTTGTTAATGTTGAAAATTTCATTCTATAAGCATTTTCAAGATTTCCAAAAAACTTTATTATATTTGTTCCAATAACGCTTCCTTCGATATCAAAATCGCAAGCATTTATAAACTTGTTGCATTTTTTAGCAAGCTCATTCAAAACCAAAAAATAGTTTTTTGTAAAATAAGCTTGTTTGCTTACTTCAAAGCTCGGCTTCCAGCAAACATCAAAAATTGGATAGCTTCTTTCGTTTCCTTTCTGAGCTATTGTAAATATATGACCAACAGCCGAAGCAACATAATACTCTTCGTTTCCTATACTTAACTTATAATAGCTTACATCATACTTCTTAAATTTCTCATATTTACTAGCTAAAGAAGATACTATCCTTCTAGCTACACTTGGTTTTTCTGCGATTATTAAAGTTGCCACTAATCTTTTAGAGAGAAAGAAGTTTATAATCTTTTTTAGTTTTTAGACTTTTAAAATCCTTTATTGTGAAGTATTCATACATTTTTTGTTTGTCCTCTTTTCTATTAATGTTAAAGTAGTTAAGTTGAACTTCTATTCCATAGAGCATTCCTTTTTTTATTAAAAAATTTGTAAACTCTAAATCGTGCAAGCTTACCTGCTCTTTTCCAGTTTCTTTTTGAAAATTTTCTATCATTTCAAAAATTTTTGGAGTTGCAACCATAAAAGAAGTAAATAGCAACACTCCTTCTCCACCTCTTGGTATAAATTCCTTTTTTGTCGCCCAAAGAATTTTATTCCCTTCAACCTTGCATTTTGTTTGTTCTTCAAGAGTAGCTACTCCTCCTTTATAATTTTCAGGTTCAATCAATGCTCTAATCAAAGCAACATTATTATTGTTTTTAATAATTTCTTTACTTTTTTCAAGAAAGAAATTGAATTCCTCATTTAATTTACCATCAAATACTTCATCTCCATAACAAATTAAAAAAGCTTCATTGCTAATTTTTTGTTTTAGTTGAACTACTCTATTTCCATTTTCCATAAATTCTTGCTCCACTACTTCAATTTTCATTTCAATTTTTTCATCAACTTTTACCCTTTCAACGTAATTTCTTACTCTTTTTCCAACTTCCTTAGCTACGATGATATAGGTTTCTTTTATTCCTAACTCTTTTAAAGTTTTTATCTCTCTAAGCAAAATCGTTTCTTCACTAGGTATTCTACGTGTTATAAAAAAACTTTTAGTTGGAATAACTGCTAAAAAAGGATCATCTTTTAGTCTTTGAGCTTTTCCAGCTGTTAATATAATAGCTTTTTCAATTTCCATTGAGCTATTTTTCATCTTTATTTTATTTTTCTTTTTTTCACTTTGGGTTAATACTTCTCCAAACTTTCAAAAAGCAAATCGAACTTATTCTTAAAAAGTTGAGCAGTAGTGTTGTCTTCAACTCTAACAAGAATCGTTCCTTTTGGTGTTATATACTTATTTTTTTCTGGCTCACTAAAATCAATATGCGTTACATTTTCATCAAAAATATTCTCTCTTACTAAAGGCAAATCCTCAAATCTAGTTAGAGCAATTTTGCACCCTATCCTTTTATATTTCTCAATAATGTGCTCTCTTTCTTTTTTATAAGGGCCTATTATTTTTATTTTTACCCCTCTTTTAATCGCTTCTTCCATTTCAGAAAAGATTTCTTCATCGATTTTTCCAAACCTTAAAATTCTTAATACTTCCTTTTTTGAGTTTTTTATATCCTCTATAATTATCTTTCTAATTACATCCCAACCCTCATAAAGAAGTATCTTTGTCGAATACCTTTTTTTCTCTATATCCTTTGATAGTTCCTCTATTTTTTTCTCTACCTCTTCCCATTTTTTCTTATTGCTTTTTACAAGAGAGAGAAGCCCAGTTTGTAATGGTACAAGATTATAGCGTACAGGTTTTCCTGGTGATATACTTACTACTCCTTTTTTTCTAAGTTCTTCTAGAACGCCATAAATCTTTGTTTGAGGAACTTTAGCCTCTTTAGCAATCTCTCTTGGAGTTGCAGAAACCAAAAATAAGAGAGTTGTGTAAGCTTTAATTTCATATTCTTTAAACCCAAGTTGTCTTAGGATTTCATCGATTTCCATGAATCTTTTTCAAATCTGCAAAATAAAAAATTTTAGAAAAAGTTTAAATTCTTTAATTTGAAATTAAGATTGTGATTTAAATGGCGACCAGCGAAGATGAGGAGCTTATAAAATTTATAGAAGCAAGCAAGCCAAAAATTTATGTTATTGGAATAGGTGGAAGTGGTTGCAATACAATGAATAGACTTTATCAACTTGGTATAACTGGCGCTAAGCTCATTGCTGCAAATACGGATGCTGCTCATCTTCTTAAAATAAAAGCTGAACGAAAAATAATTCTTGGAAAGAAAACAACTAGGGGCTTAGGAGCTGGAAGTGATCCACAGCTAGGAGAAGAAGCAGCTAAGGAAACTTTACCCGAAATAAAGAAAGAAATAGAAGATGCTCAAATGGTTTTTCTTACATGTGGTTTAGGTGGAGGAACAGGAAGTGGAGGAATTCCAGTAATAGCTCAAGGAGCAAAAGAGCTCGGAGCATTGGTTGTAGCGGTAGTTACTCTTCCATTTTCAAGCGAAGGAAAGGTTAGAAGAAAAAATGCTCTCGAAGCTTTAGAGAAATTGAGAAAGTATACGGATACTTTAATCTTAATTCAAAATGATAAACTTCTAAGCGTTGCTCCAAATCTTCCTTTGAACACAGCCTTTAGAGTTGCTGATGAAGTTCTTGCAAACGCAACAAAAGGAGTTGTTGAAATGGTTACTAAACCAGGAATGGTGAACCTTGATTTTGCTGATTTAAAATCTGTTCTTAGAAATGCTGGCTTTGCATTAATTGCAACAGGGGAAGCAATTGGGAATGAGGAAGATAGAGCATTGACAGCTCTTCACAATGCACTTAAAAGCCCTCTTCTAGATGTTGATATTTCACAAGCAAAAAGAGCACTCGTAAATATAGTTGGTGGAGAAGATTTAACGTTAAAAGAAGCAGAAGCTGTTGTTAGAGAACTTTCTTCTAGCATAAGCGAAGACGCGTTGCTTAAATGGGGAGCAAGGATTGAGCCAGAATTTAAGAAAGGAAGTGTTAGGGTTATGATTGTTGTTTCTGGATTAGAAGCAAAGATTGATTTTAGAAAAGAACTTGAAAAAGCAAAGGAAGAAACCTTGGATTTGGATAGGGTTTTCGAAGAGGAAAAATAAAAGAATTTTAGCAACTTTAAAGCAAAAGTTTTTTTAAATTTTTTTCCAAAAGAATATTGTGAAAAGAAAAGTTAAAATAATAAAAAAGGAGAATGAAGAGAAAGATTCTCTACTTAATGAGATAAAATTCAAATCCCAAGCTGCAATGGAGTACTTAATGACTTATGGCTGGGCTATTTTGATTATTGCTTTATCACTAGCTGTTCTTTATAGCCTTGGAATTATGAATCCAAAAAACTTCTTACCAAGATCTCCACCAGGTTCTTGTTTTGTTTTTAGACCAAATGGTCCAGGAACTACTGATTTTGTTTCTTTGCAAGGAACTTGCGGTTATTTGCCAATGTATGTTGGAAGTTTTAAGTATGGCAGTTGGGTTAAGATAGGAAATAGACCAGAGTTGAACTTTCTCCAAGGCAATTTTACAATTGTTGCATGGATACAAACTACGTCTCAAAGTAGTGATAATGAAATAGTTGCAAAGGGCGGGTCATGCTCGGTCGGGGGTTATAAATTAATAACTTATAATGGCAGACTCCGTGGTACCTTTAATAATCAAAGTGCATCCCCTTATTATCAAGTGATTTCTGATAAAGTTATTAATGATAATTCATGGCATCATGTAGTTTTTGTTGTAACCGGTCTAAAAACATCAACCACTGTTGGCAAATTATTTATCGATGGAAAATTGGATAAAACCGGTTCAATTGTTGATACTACTAGCTGGAATACCTCGGTGAAAGATGGTCTGGGGATAGGTTATACAGAAAAAATAGAATCAAATACCTGCCCAAATTATTTTGATGGTCTAATAGGAAACGTTCAAATCTACAACACAGCTCTAACTCATCAAGAAATTCAATACCTTTACCAGCAAGGTCTTGGGGGTGGTCCAGTTAGGCTTCAAAACCTAGTTGCTTGGTGGCCTCTTAATGGAGATGCAAAAGATTACAGTGGTAATAATTTGCATGGAACAATCTACAATGTGGCTTTTGTTCAAAATTATAATCCACCTTGATTTTAAAAATATCTCTTTGATTTTAAAAGCAAAAAGAATAAATTTTTTTCTTTGTTATATAAAACATGCGCTACATTTTTGTTACTGGTGGAGTGATTTCTGGTTTGGGAAAAGGAGTATGCACTGCTTCGATTGGAAAAATTCTTCAATCTAAAGGTTTTAATGTTACAGCAATAAAGATAGATCCATACTTAAATGTAGATGCAGGAACCCTTAGACCAACTGAGCATGGTGAAGTTTGGGTAACTGCAGATGGTGGCGAGATAGATGAAGACCTTGGTCATTATGAAAGATTTCTTGGAATTAAGCTTACAAAAAAGCACAATATAACAACCGGTCAAATTTATTCTGAAGTAATAAGAAAGGAAAGAGAAGGTTTTTATCTTGGAAAAACGGTTGAAGTTATTCCTCATATTACAGATGAGATAAAAAGAAGAATAAGGGAAGTTGGCAAAATGACAAAAGCAGATTTTGTTTTGGTTGAAATAGGTGGAACAGTTGGCGAGTATCAAAATGAGATTTATTATAGAGCAGCAAGAATGTTAAAAAGTGAAGAAGAAGCGATTTTTGTTCATGTTGTTTATTTACCAATTCCAAAACATCTTGGAGAAATGAAAACAAAACCAGCTCAACAAAGTGTTGAAATTCTTGGAAGGTTTGGTATTCAACCAGATTTTATTGTAGCAAGAAGTGAAAAAGAAATAGATGAGCCAAGAAAAGAAAAGCTTTCTGTTTTTTGCAATGTCAGTAAAGAGGATATAATTGCAGACCCAGACCTTGAAAGTATTTATGAACTTCCGTTACTTTTTGAGAAACAAAATTTTGGAAACAAAATACTTAAGAAATTTGGATTAAAACCAAAGAAATCAAATCTTAAAGAATGGAAAAGAAGAGTAGAAAGAATGAAAAAAGCTAAAAAAGAAGTAAAGATTGCTATTGTTGGAAAGTATTTTGATATTGGAAAGTTTCAGCTTCCAGATTCTTATGTTTCTGTAATAGAAGCGGTAAAGCATGCTTGTGTTGAAATTAATGCTAAGCCAAGGATTGATTTTATAGATTCAAAGATTTTTGAAGAAGATAAAAATAAAGTTGTGCAGCTAAAAGATTTTGATGGAATAATTGTTCCGGGAGGTTTTGGTTCAACAGGAGTAGAAGGAAAAATAGAAGCGATAAAATTTGCAAGAGAGAACAAAATTCCTTTTCTCGGTTTGTGTTTTGGTCTCCAGCTTGCTGTTATTGAATATGCAAGAAATATTTGCAATCTGAAGAATGCAAACTCAACGGAAATAGATCCAAAAACTCCTTATCCTGTTGTTGACCTTCTACCTTGGCAAAAGGAAGTTTTGAAAACAAAAGGTTATGGAGCGACGATGCGTTTAGGTGAGCAAGAAGTCTTAATAAAAAAAGGAACTCTTGCTTTTTCTCTTTATAAAAGAGAAATTGTAAAAGAAAGGTTTAGGCATAGGTACGAGATCAACCCAGAATATATTAAAGCTCTTGAAAGTAAAGGTTTTGTTTTTTCGGGAACATCAAAGAAAGAGGAAAATATAGTGCAGATAGGTGAGCTTAAGGATCATCCCTTCTTCTTAGGTACTCAATTCCACCCAGAGTTTACTTCAACATTCTTAAAGCCAAATCCAATTTTTGTAGGTTTTGTGAGAGCTTCAACTAAAAGGAAAAGTAAAAAATAAAATAAAGTTACTACTAAAATAAATATAGCTCCGTTCGTCTAGCGGCCAAGGATACAGGCCTTTCGAGCCTGGGACCCGGGTTCAAATCCCGGACGGAGCAATTTCAAAATAAAATATTAGTTTTTTCTTTCGGGGCGATTTGTTCTATTTTTTCTTTTAATTTTTTATAGTACTCGCTTTTCCCAAAAAATATCTCTTTCCACTCTTTGATTAGCTCTGGAAAATATTGTGTTAATGTTTCTTCTACATTTTCCCAAATTCCTGGCTTTAAGTTAAGTTTATCGAAAAACATTTCATCAACAAAGCTTAGCTCTTTTATTAAATTTTCAATATCACTTAGCTCAGGAAGCAATGGCCCAAAAAAAGCAAAAGTTCTTATTTTGTTTTCACTTAACTTTCTTAAAGCTTCTATTCTACTTTTTACACTTGGGGCATTTGGTTCAAAGGCTTCTCTTACTTTTTCATTCGTGCTTATTATTGTAAATCCAACACTTACCTTCATTCCTTTTAAGATATCCAAGTCTCTAAGCACAAGGGGTGATTTTGTTTGGATTACAACTTCGTAGTCTTTTTCTTTCAAGATTTTTAGGATTTTTCTTGTTAGCTCATATTTCGCTTCGGCTGGTTGGTAAGGATCAGTAAGAGAAGAAAGGTAAATGCTACCTTTTTTATTTTTGATTTCTTTTAATAGCAAAGAAGGAGCATTTATTTTTGCTTCAACATAACTTCCCCATTTCTCTTTTTTGTTTCTGAATATTCTTGTGTAATAAGAAGCATAGCAATACTTACAAGCATGCTCGCAACCAACATAAGGATTAATGCAATAATCTAATATCCCACTTTTACTTAGAATTGTTTTTGCATAAATTTCTTTTATTTCCACAAGAATTTTTGGAAAAGAAGCTTTTAAATCTTCAACCTTAATAAGCATAAATCGGAAGTAAAAGATAATCTTTATAATCCGATTTATAAGTAAAGATGATTTTTTATTTGTTTTAGCTCATTTATCTTCAAAAACAACAACTTTTAAACTTTTCAAAGATTCTTCAATTCTTTTGTTTATTCCGATTAGTTTTTCTTCTTTTTTAATTTCTGAAAGCTTTGGATAGAGAAGAGGATTTTTTGCTAGGTTTGTGCAGCAATCAATATAAGGTAGTGTAGAAAGCTCAAAAGTTCCAAATTTTTTTGCGAGGTCAACGATTTCTTGCTTATCGTAGCTTATCAAAGGTCTAATTATTGGTATCTTGGATTTTTTCGCTTCTTCAATTACCTTCAGATTGTTTATTGTTTGTGAAGCAACTTGTCCAAGGCTTTCGCCAGTTACTATTAAATCATAGCCATTTTCTTCAGCGATTTTTTCAGCGATTCTTAGCATACTCCTTCTAAATATTTGCAAAGTATACCTTATTTTCTTGTTACAGCTTCCTAATGGGCAATTAACTAAATAAAGCTTTGTTTTTCCTTGAAAGCTTGAAATGTGCTTGG
>Ga0080004_1126851_pt1 | contig 38531 bp, 43 predicted proteins | sample WasSprMetagenome_FD_69207 | JGI IMG/M metagenome (GOLD analysis project Ga0080004, IMG submission 69207) | Sulfidic aquatic microbial communities from Washburn Spring, Yellowstone National Park, USA - WS (SPADES assembly) (version 2) | ecosystem: Environmental > Aquatic > Thermal springs > Hot...
TACCAGCTCCTGTACACCTCGTCCGTCAGCATTTCAAGCATGCTTGCCGGGACACCCAAGTAGAGAAGCAGTATCTGGATGACATCCCTCATGTAAGTGTAGCTGTCGATCAGCGTGCCGTCTATGTCGAACGAGAAGACCTTAGCACTATTAATGATGCTTTCCAGAGTACTCATGTGAACCAAAAGCTAAAAGAAGACTAGGCTTTAAATCTATCTCGACACTTCAAAGTAATTAGCTCTCGAACTCCGGCAATGTTTAAGCTAGTACAGTGGAAGCCATAAAAACTGTTTCATGTTAAAAATTTAGAAACCGTGGAACAAGCTTCAGTGGGACAGGAAAGATAAGACCGAGAGGAATTTAGGAAGAAACTTCCTGAGCTAAAACATTACATGAATGAAAAAGAAAGATTCTGCAAGGTCTCTCAAAGACAACCCTCATGACGCGTGCCATGCTACTAAAAACCTAATTAAGTAAGTTTACTGAATAAATCCCTTGAATACTATTTATTGAAACTGTGCTTCCAAGGCGTCGCTACTCCGGTAAGGCGATAGCTTTGTCCGGCTTCAGGAATGCGAATATTCTTTCACCCTCATTAACTTCAAAGTCAGGAGAGGTTTGGACACGAAATTCTAAGTCGTTATAATTTAGCCAGTAGTAGTTAATGTTTCCGAGATACACTCTATGTACAACTTTGACCTGTAAAGTGTTCTCACCAGGTGGGGAATCTTTATAGAGGACTATGTCTTCGGGACGAATTAGTAAGTATGCCTTGTTGTTCTCTTTGAGCCTAGAAGAAACTGTGCACCTGATAACACTTCCATCCTCTGTTACAACTATTCCCTGGAAGTTTTCTGCAATTTTCTTCACGGTAACAGGGATGAAGTTTGCCACACCAATAAAATCGGCAACAAACCTGTTTGCAGGGTTTTTATAGACTTCTTCAGGTTTCCCTATTTGCTCGATCTTTCCATGATTCATGACTACTATCCGGTCACTGATTACCAATGCCTCTGCTTGATCATGTGTAACGTAGATCGCAGTTAGTCCGAGATTCTTTACAAGGCTTCTAATTTCGAACCTCATTCGTTCGCGTAACTTTGCATCGAGATTGCTTAGAGGCTCATCAAGCAACAATAGTTGAGGTCTAGTAATGAGAGCCCTAGCTAAAGCTACTCTTTGCTGTTGCCCTCCACTTAGCTGTGTAGGATACCTGTCTTCCAAGCCACTAAGACCGATAAGTTCTAACACTTCTTTTACTCTTCTAGAAATCTCGTCTTTGGACAACCTTTGAATCTTTAATCCATAGGCAATATTGTCAAAAACAGTCATGTGCGGCCAGACGGCATAATTCTGAAAAACCATGCCTATTCCTCTTTTGTGCGGAGGAACAAATATACCTTTTTCCGGCGCTGAAACAAGCAAGTCATCTATGTAGATTTCACCAGAATCAGGTATCTCTAGCCCGGCAATTAAACGAAGAGTAGTGGTTTTTCCGCAACCGCTAGGACCTAAAAGAGTTACTAGTTCGCCCTTATTTACTGATAGAGAGACCCCTGCTACAGCTGTTACCTTCTTAAAGGTTTTAACCACTTTTACTAATTTGACAAATTCTTGCCTCATACTCATATCATTTCACCTCATACAGCTGCAAACGCTCCTCCTAATACTCTTTGCCCTGTTTTACTAAATATTATTAACAGGATAAGAGTGAATATGATCAAAATAAAGGCTGCAGCCGCTGGAACTCCGAACTCTGTTCCTCTGTTCCACTGAAGGTATATTCCTATAGGTAGTGTTTCCCATCCTGGACGATAGAGGAAGATCGTTGCCGAAATCTCTTGAATAGCCATTACTAAGAAGAGTAGCATTCCCGCAAAAACTCCCTTGAGAATAAGGGGTAGTGTGATATTGAAGAACGTTCTCAGCTTTGATGCTCCTGAGACAAATGCTGCCTCTTCAAGGCTCTTCTCTAATTGAAGGAAAGACGCATGCGTTGTTCTTGTCATGTATGGTAGTCTTCTCGCAGTAAGCACAAGAGGCATGATTAGCCATACCCTGCTCAGAGACTCATTGATAAATGGCAGTGGGTAGTCAAATCCGATTAAGTAACCTATTCCCATCATTATTCCCGGTATAGCAAGTACTGAGGTCATGATTCCATCTAGGACGTTCTTCCCAGAAATATTTGTTCTAGCCAACACGTAGCCAGTCCCGAGAGCTATCGGCAACGCCATTAGCAAGGCGATAGCACTAAAAATTAGCGTATTTTGAATATAGCTAGGTAGTTCTATGAATAACATCCGTATATTTTCAAAAGTATAGTATTCTGGGAAAGGAGTTAATATCCACCTTCTCGAAAACGCAGCAATAGCTATGATAATCGGTGAGAGTAGCACAAGAATCATTGTAAAGAAAACATAAAGATAAGCTGCAACCTTTTTAATGCCTTTTATAGGGATAACCCTCCCCTCTGCAGTTGTTCCCTTAGAAAGTGCCGCGTAACTTTTTCTTTCAACGTAGGTTCTGACCGCCATAAGAGAGGCAACGGATAGCAAAGATGCTAAAACTGCTGCGATTATTCCCATGTATTTCCTCTCGATATCTGCAAAGTGATAAGCTATGTTTAAAAAAGCTACTGATGCTAGATAATATTTTTGTCCTAAGATTAAGGGTGTTAGCCAGTCTCCCAGCACGTAGCTGAAAACTAAGAATGCTCCACTGGCATATTGTGGTGTAATCAATGGTAGAGTTATCGTCAGAGTCCTGCGAAGCCCTGAAGCTCCTGCAACTTCAGCCACTTCCTCGAATGAAGGATCTATTTGCGTCATGCCGGCAGCGGTTGTTAAAACAATGAAAGGCAACAAATGGATTGACTCCACAAAGACTAAACCATGAAGCCCATAGAGAAAATCTATTGGTTGCTTAATTAACCCAATTTGCATCAGTAGTAGATTTATTATCCCCATTTTTCCAAAGAGAATAATGAAGGCAAAGGCACCTACATATGGAGGAAGAAGTATAGGCAGTAAACTTAATGCTGTATACAAGGTTTTTCCAGCTAACCTATATCTTGCAAGAATATATGCTAAGGGTATTCCAAGAAGAGTAGTCACAAGGATAGTTAAAATGGCAGCAATTACACTATTAATCAAGCACTGATAATAATAGGTGTCTGAGAAGAATTTTATGTAATTATTAATAGAGAGAGCCTGTGTTTTGGGATCATGAAAGCTTTCAAAGACAACTATTAGCATTGGATATGCAATAAAGATTATTACATAAAGTAGCAACAATGTGAATATGATTATTTCTCCGATGGATATAATTCCTTTGCCAGGTTTCTTCATCCTCTGCTCAAATAAATAATAAAAAAATTTCTTATAAATTTTTTGCCATGCGAAAAATATATATACCTCTAGATTATAAAGATTATGAAAAAGCATGAAAAACAAAAGAAACAGCATAACCTTGGGAGTACTATTCTTGTTACTGTCCTTCCTTTTAACACCAATCTTAACACCTCCTGTTAAAGCCGCTCCGGAAATAGAAGACAAGCTTGTTTTAATTGGACCAGTCTATAAACAGGAAGCCGAAGCTGTAATTCGAGGATTCAAGGAGTATATTAAAAGAACATACGGCAAAGACGTTGATGTAGTTTACTTATCTCCTGGCGGATGGCCCGTCTGCGTGGATAGAATTCGCGCTTGGAAAGGAAAACCAGATGCAGACATACTATTCGGCGGAGGACCACCAGCTTACGAAGTCCTTAAAGCTGAGGGCCTGGCTGAAAAATATGCTCCAAAAACTGCCGATAACATTCCTCTCCAGGCTTTTGGAACGTACGTAAAGGATCCTGAGGGCTACTGGTACGCATTTTCTCTCTGGTTTATCACAATGATCTATAATGAGAAAGTATTGAAGTCTTTGAACCTACCTCCTCCAGCCACATGGGACGACCTTCTTAAACCAATGTACAGAGGATATCTTGTCTACACAATTCCCTACGCTTCTGGCACGATGCATGAAATGGTAGAAGTCTTGATAACCTATAAGGGCTGGGATGGTGCGTGGGCATATCTGAGGAGACTAGCTGTAAACACTGCACGTTATTCGACAGGAAGCACCGATACCCTGCTAATAGTAGAGAGGGGAGAGGTTCCCATAGGGCTAGCTCAACCACAGATGAATGCGATGATGGCTCAAGCGGACGGGTACCCCATCAAAGCCATTATACCTGAGGCAACACTGTTAGTTGCCGAGGGTGTTATGCTTCTCAAGAATGCTCCACATCCCAATATTGCAAAAGTTTTCATGGACTGGATTCTCTCGGAAGAAGGACAAAAATACGTTTTAGCTGGAGGCTACTTCCCGGCAATGAAGGACTTTAAGTTCTCTAAATACAAGGATGAAATCAAAATGGCGTCCTTTGCAATATCTGCACTAGGAGGCGTTGACAGCTTCTACGACATTAAGGGCGTACGGGCAATTACATATGATCCAAAAGTTGCTGTCTCAAGATGGGATCAGATAAACACAATGTATGAGCAAGAGATTTACAGGAAAATAGATGAAATAAAGTCTACTTGGAGTTTACTTGAGCAGGTGCTGGAAGAAATTAGTGTTTCCAAAACCAGGGGACTTAATGTTACAGCCGCTGAAACTAAGCTTTCTGAGGCCTTTGCCCTTTTTGATAAAGGTCAGCTTGCTGACTCCAGACTTGCAGCTCAGACTGCTCGAGAACTCTTAGTTCGGCCAACTCCTCAGCCTACTCCGGCTCAACCTTCAGGACCAGCATACGAAATCTACATAGCGGCAATAATAATAGCCATTGCCATAATTGTTGCAGCTTACTTGTATTATCAAGCAAAAGCAAAATCCTCCAAGCCTACCACTTAAAAAAAATTATTTTTCTTTTTCCTATTTTTTTACACTTTTATGAAGAAAAATGATCGAGTCTTCACATAACATGAATAAAAGAACATTGCTGCAATGTAAACTCTTCGTCTTCGACATGGATGGTACACTGATCCTTGGGAACAAGCCTCTCAGTTGTGCACGTGAACTTATCGAGTATATGAGGAGGAGCAATCGCAGATTCGTTATTGTGACAAATAATTCCTCTGAGCCAAATGAGAAACATGCGAAGAATCTTTCCCGCATCTTAGGAATTAAAATTACTGCTGACGAGATTTACAGCTCACTTGACCATCTTGGGAACTACTTAAAGAAACACGGCATGATAGAAAACGTTTTTCCTTTACTTACGCGGAGTTCTAAAAGGTATCTTCATCACAAATATGGTGTAAAGTTTAGTGACAAATCACCTAGACTAGTTGTTGTAGGTTTTGATAAAGAGCTTACCTACTCTAAGCTTGCAGATGCCTGTATCTTTATACAAAAAGGAGTGCCCTGGGTGCTGGTACATCCAGATCTTCGCTGCCCTGCTGAGGCGGGGTATCTTCCGGACGCAGGAAGCATAGGTAAAGCAATAGAGTTGACAACTGGAACCAGGCCCATTGCAATTTTAGGTAAGCCTTCTTCAGAAATGCTGATTGAAATTTCTTTAAAAAATAATGTTAGCACAAGAGAAGTTTGCTATATTGGTGATAGAATTTATACAGATATAAGAATGGCTGTAGAGAGCAATGCTATTCCAATTTTAGTGTTAAGTGGTGAAGCTACACTCCAAGATTTGATCAGTGATGTTGCTTTGCAAGAGAAAAGAATTTTAGTCTTTAAGGATCTATGTGACCTGCTTGATGCATTAGGTGCTATGTGCTCCTCTTCCGAGAACCTTGAATGCATCTGAGCTCTTAAGTATTTTATTTTCTTAAGCCAAGGAAGGCTTACTATGCTGTCAATAAACATCCTTACTGCTAAAGCGGCCTTCTAATGGATTAAGAAGGAATTGAAGCGTACTGGGTCTCCGTCTGAGATTGATCTGCTTCAAGACTGCATATACTTAAAATTATTAAAAATCTATATTTTTTAACAAGGTTTTTATATTATTCATATAGGCGCTTCTTGAGTGAGCTTGCTGAAACACGTAGTAGTTATTGGCGGAGGTATTACTGGTGCTGCAGTTGCTTACGACCTTGCCCAGCGTGGAGCTAAGGTTACGTTGCTTGAACGTGGCTCTATTGGCAGTGGTACAAGTGGAAGGACGCATGGGCTTCTGCATAGTGGCTGCAGGTACGTCGCCGATGTAGAGGTTGCTAGGGAGTGTTATTCGGAGAATGTTGTTTTGAGGAAGATTGCACCTTTTTTGTTTGAGAAGAATGGTGGGCTCTTTGTTGCTATAGACGAGTCGGACTTGAAGTATAAGGACTTCTTTTTGAAGAAGTGCGAGGAGGCAGGTATACCAGTGAGGGAACTAGACAGGAATGAGGCATTGAAGCTTGAGCCAAACCTTAACCCTGAGCTAAAGGCGGCTGTACTTGTTCCGGACGGCACGTTTGACCCGTTGAAGGTTGTGCTGAGCTTTTTAGCGTCGGCAAAACTGCACGGCGCAGACATAAGACCGTTCAATGAGGTTGTAGGCTTCAGGATGGAGGCTGGAGCTGTAAAAGCTGTCAAAGTCTTTGACAAGGCGTCAGAGCGAGAGTACGAGATTGAGGCTGACTTTGTTGTCAATGCGACGGGGGCTTGGGCAAACAAGGTCGCCAGGCTTGCAGGTCTAAGCGTGCCAGTAAAGCCTAGCCCGGGAGTCATGGTGGCGCTTAACGCTAGGATTGGGCATAGGGTTTTCAACAGGCTTAACAAGCCTGGTGATGGGGATATAATTGTTCACCATAGGGGAACCTCGGTTATAGGGACGACCTCCTGGGTTGTAGAGGATCCGGACAGGGTTCCTATACCTAGGGAACATATCGAGCTAATGCTCAGGAGGGGGGAAGAGCTTGCACCAATCGTTTCCAAGCTGGATGTGAAGGCTGTCTATGTTTCTTCTCGACCACTGATAGGAGCTATCCGGGCTTCTACCGGCAGGGAGGTGAGTAGGAGCTTTGCAATAATTGACCATTCAAGGGAGGGGGTCGAGAACTTTGCCAGCATTATAGGTGGGAAATTTACTACTGCTAGGCTGATGGGTGAGAAGATGGCTGACTTTGTTTCAGAGAGACTTGGCATAACTCAACCCTGTAGGACCGCTGATACGCCACTAGCTCCTTACTGGAGCTATTTCACGTAGGGTGATTCGCGGTGAAGTACCGGGTAGTAGTTAGAAGGTGTAAGGAGGGCTGGGGGAAGCCCGAATACAAGAGCTACGAGGTAGACGTCGACCCAGACACATCTGTTCTAGATGTGGTTGAGAAAATTAGTCTCGAGATGGATAGAGCCCTGGTTTTCGAGCATGCATGTCACCATGGAGTATGTGGAGCATGTGGAATGGTGATAAACGGTGTTGAAAGGCTGGCCTGTGTAACGAAGATTGGCGGTGTCGCTAGGAATGGAATTGTTGTCCTCGAACCTTTGAGAGGATTCAGGGTAATAAGTGACTTGGCCGTTGACAAGTCGAGAATGTTTAAGCAGTATGCCCTTGTCAAACCTGGCACGCACGAAAAGGTCAATGGTGTGGTTGGGATAGAGAAGCTTCTCGACTGCCTAGAGTGTGGTATCTGCTACTCGGCATGCCCCATTGCGAATACTTTTGAAGAATATCTGGGTCCATCTGTCATAGCCATGTCCTACAGGTCTACCATCGACGGAAAAATACCCGCCATCATTGATACCCGTAAAGGCGTATGGGCCTGTCACGCTTCATTCGAGTGTAGCGCCAGGTGTCCCGCGGACTTCAAGCCAGGCGAGACAATTATGAAGATCAGAAAGGGGCTCTTGTTTGGAAAATTAGAGGTTGTTTAAGATGAGAATGGGCTATGTTATTAGGTCTTGGTTTAAGGTTAGGGGTAGAGGTCTCGAGCAGGTGTCTTTTGCGGCTAGAAGACTGGCGGGGATAATCATGGCTCTATACTTCCTCGTCCACGTGATTGATATTTCAACTGTGGTTCTTGGCAAAGAAGTATACGACGCATTCCTAGAGGTGTTTACCTCGCCTTCAGCGATAGTTGTTGACCTCTTCCTATGGGCTGCACTCGTGATTCATGGAGTGCTGGGTGTCTACTCGCTAGTTATAGAGATGGGAATAATGGTTGAAAAGAGGAAAATGCTTCTTGCCTTGAGCTGGTTTATAATAGTCTTATTTTTCCTAGTGGGTGCATGGGTGATAATGAATGTCTCTTAGGAGTCGATCTGGGAAAGCGTGGTTCCTGCAGGCTGTAACGGGAGCCATACTTACTTTAGCAGCCCTAGCACACATCTATAGGGTTCACTTGACAGGCTCGGCTCATGGTATCCCGACTTATGAGGAAGTTATCCAGGCTTTGAAGAATCCTCTTGTAATGGCTGGAGAAGTAGTTTTAGCCGTAGCGGCGACGTATCATGCCTTGTACGGTTTACACATGGTGCTAGTCGAGGCGCAAGCTATGCGGGAGGATGCGTTGAAGAAGATTCTAGCAGGGATGGGAATCTTGATAATGACATGGATAATCAGTTTCAACATTATTCTTCTTTCAAGATGATAAAAGGGAAAAAAATAATGTTTCCCTGTTTCCTTTTATTTCTTCTTTTTACCTTGGTTTCCTCTTCCAGGTCCTCTTTCCTCCTCCCTTATTTCCTTTCTAACATGGTTAATGTCCTTCTTCGCTTCGTGGATCTCTTTTTCGGCCTGTTTGAAGAGTTGTTTTATCTCTTTTTGTACCTGAGCTTCTCTGCTAACCCTGGCCAGCGTCTTGTTGACTTCTTCTAATTCCTCTGTCTGGTTGAAGGGGGGCTTACCCTTCCCCCTCATCTTTGTGTGGTTTATGAGTGGCGTCATGTTTAGGACTTCGGTAGCGTTTTTCTTGAGTATCCCGAGCTTCATTGCTCTGACTACCGTTACCTTTAGGGATGCTCTCTGGAGCTCGGCGTTGACTAGTCCAAGGATCTTTTTAACTGTTGCAAGTATTTTCGCCAGCTCCGGTACAGTCATGTTTCCTGCTTGTAGCCTTTCCTCGGCATCGACAAGCAATTCTTCTGCGTCGCCTAGGAGATTAAGTGCGCCGGTCACGTTGTAGATTGACTGGTTTACTCTGCCGAGGACATTTTTCAGCTCGGCTATTCTTGCTTTCAGGACTTCAAGTTGGAGGACAAGTGCCGTCCTATTTATGGCTGTGATGTTGGTCGCTGTAAAGTTGTATTCCTCTGCCTCCTTCCCAGCCTTAAAGCTTACATTCAACGCTTCGGACAACTCTTCCTGCAGCTCGATTACTTCTCCGTAAGTGTTTATTGCCTTGATCGCGTAGGAAGCGGCTCCAGTGTAGTTGCCCTCGCTATACAGGTTTCTGCTCAGGTTGAGGTATGAGTCTGCGAGCTTTGTGAGGTTCAAAATTAGCGAGATATTGTACGTGTACTGGCTTGCATTTAGGCTAGTCGTTGCATTTATGAGCACGCTGTTCCTGTAGTATGCGTGGCTTTGCAGCTTCTGGGCATTATTTATGAGGGTTTCTGCGCTCTTGTCTGGACCCGGGAAAGCAGGTGTAAGCATGGACAGTATCAGGACGGCCGCCAAGGCTAAGCCAATGTTCCGCGTCTTCATGTTCTCACCAAGCACAATATGATTGCCAGGTTAATTAGGAAAATCGTGAAAAAGCTCGAGTGGTTGCTTTTCACCTCGAGAAAAACTTCCAATGAGTCCTTTTCAAAGACAGGAGCTAAAGAAGCGAAATATCCGTTACCTCGACTGCTACAATTTCGCCTTTCCGGTCATAGTGAAAAATGACCAAGCCGTCACTTGAGGGTTCGCCCTCAGCAATATCCTCGTGTATGAACTTGATGAAAAAGCTTCCTGTTCCCTCATCATAGTCCATCATAACAACCTTTCTTGGGAGAGTTATTTTGTATTTCTCCTCTATAGTTCTGAGGACCTTTTCGACATCTATCTTTAACAGCGTGTCAGTTTTTTGAACCATCTATACCTCCTTCTTTTTCTCCTGGAACTTATGAAGTAAGCTGTGATTATATATCCTTTTCCATCAACTCGGTATATGACCACCAGATAATCCGATACTAGGTCCACCTTTTTTATAGCATGCCGGGCTTGTGTTTTATCCAGGTACACTTCGTCAGGATTAGACACTGCATCCGAAATTAATTCAGCCTTACCCTTCAACTCTGGGTGCCTTGTTATGATGTGCATCCATGTTCTCCTGCTGAGTATAACCTCGAATCCATCATGAGTTCTAATTACGCGGAAAATATCCGGCATATCACGATCACAGCACTGTATAGATAAAATGCTAACCATGAGACTCAACGGGCACTCATATACTAGGTGAGTTTTGTAAAGGCATCCTATTACACTCTTTGATGGATTCGAGGTACTAATTGGGAAAAGGACAGTGTTATTATGAGGTCTCTAGAAAAGGAGAGTTTTGAGGAGGAGCTAAGGAGTACCTTTAAGAGGCATGCCGAAAGATTAAAAATCTTGGAGGCAGAAAAGCCTGAGCCAAGAGAGTTAGAGGAAGTCTATTTTGAGGAGAAGTTTGAGCGCGCGCGCTAGCTAAGAGAAGAGTTCTTTTTCCGCGCGCGCTCTGTCGAGGCGGCAGTTACGTAAAGGACGGACAGCGATGTGAGGGATTCCGCGACGCCCGTAAGCGCGCGCTACAGTATGTCTTTCTCGATGAGAAGCCTCTCCAGCTCGCTGCAGCCCCCCTCCAGCAGCCTCCTCCTGTCCTCCTCACGCATGCGCAGGATGTTGCGTATCGGCCCCCTCTCATGGTCGATCTTATCCCACGTGTAGGTGGAGCCGAGCCCGCCAAGCTTTAGCGCGTGCTCGCTGAGGGCCTCCCTAGCCCTCCTCCACGCGTAGCTGACGGCGAGGTGCATGGACTCCAGCAACATGTCGCTCACGCGGTCCAGGAGCCTGAAGTAGAGCGTCGGCACCCACCCGTACGCGAGGTATATTGGTATGAGCCCCAGAGCCGCCAGGGTGGCATTTCTGCACGCCCTCCACGCGCCCCCCCTCCTGCCCTCGAGTATGTGCCTCAGGAGCCCCAGGTACTCCCTCCGCATGCTGAGCTGGCGCGGGGGCGTGCTTGCATGAACAGTTACCGGCTTATCTGTGCTTACTTTCGGTCTACTCCAACGACAACGCTTTTTTATTGTGAGGAGCTCACACGGTTTGTCTAGCAATGCCCGGGGAGGTGGCTGGGGAGGAAAACCTTGAGGGGCTGAGCCAGCGGGGGGATTCCGAGGCTTGAGGTAACGCGAGAGTGAGAACATGAACGTGGAGAAGGGTGGTTTGAGGGGTGGGTTCAGGGTGTTCAAGCTTCACGTCAGCGGCGAGAACCTGCCGAGGCTTAGGCAGCTGTTCAGGGACTTCGTTGACGGGAGAACCAGGGTCAAGGGCGCGCTGTATTACAGGGATGAGTGGCTAGAGGAGTGGGGGAACGTATTGAGGATGCGCGAGGAAGCTGGGAGGAGGACGATGCCGAAGCCTCCGGCAGCGTTGTTGCTGGTGCGATTCGTAATGCCCGACGGCGCTATGAGGGGGAACACTGCTGCCCCCTGCATCATCGACCTGCGCAGGCTTGAGCTGCGCATCCCCAGCTACGGAGTCGTTCAGGGGCTTTCTACGAGCCTCTACCGGGCGCTGGTCGAGGAGAATAACCTCGAACCGAGGCCGGACTTCATCTTGCAGGTCACTAGGAGGGGCTTCGTGCGCATAATCGCGCGCCGCGGGGCTTGCCCGGAGCTTTCTCTGCCGCTAAGGCTCATCTGTATTGATGAGAACAGCTCCTACGGCTTCGCGCTCGCTGCATGGGACATAGATGCTTGCGCGGCGAAGGCAGCTTTGAGGCTCTTCGAGAAGCTTAGGCCTCCCAACCACGGGTACAGGCGTGGGGTCGCGAGCCTGCTTCAGAGCTACGCTGACAAGCCGAGCGGGGAAGCTAAGCAACAGCTGGCTGAGCTCCTCCCAGAGGAAGTGCTGAGGTCGCTGACGGTTGAGAGGGCTGGGGAGCTCGCCGGAGCTACACGAGCCAAGGAAAAGCGCCTCAACAACGCGTTCGTCGAGAGGCTGGTTGCGAGGGTGCGCGGGCTCGTGAGGGAAGCACGCCAGCAAGGCATGAACGTATTAATACTCATAGACCCCATAGACTCGGACTCCCTGAGGGGCACCAGGCTCCAGGGAACGCTGCTGCGGGCGAGGAGGAGCTTGAGGAACCTGGCTGTGTACGAGGGAGCGATGCTCAGGCTTGCGCGTGCCTCGGGGAGGCACTGCCCGAGGTGCGGTTGCAGAGGCGAGGAGGTAAGGCACACGAAGCGCAGCAGGGTATACGAGTGCCCGAGGTGCGGGCTACGCTGGGACAGGGACAAGGGCTCGCTGTACAACCTCGCCTACAGCTACTTCGCCGGGATGGTGAGGGAGGAGTGCGACGACCTAACCGCGCTGGCACTAAGGGTAATAAAAGCCATGAGGGAGTGGCTGGGAGAGCACAGAAACGCTTTGACGCGCTAGCCGTTCCCCCTGCGGGCGAGGAGAAAGCCTCCAAGCCCCCAGGGGGCTCCCGCGCGCGGGACCGATGAGGCTGTGAGAGTGAAGCCGCTTCCACGGGCCTCCCCGCGGGGGCGGTGGACGAGCCCATGACACCCCAAGCGTCCTCTAGCTCCAACAAGGGGGACGCGATGAGGGGCGCCCTGACCAACAAATGACGGCGGGATGAGGGGGCGCGCGCGCTGAGTGAGGCTGATTTTTATCCGGGAAACTGTGGTTAATGGTGTTGCAGGCAGCTTTAGCACGCGATTATTCTCCTGAAGAAGACTTGAGCGGTTCCAGGTGTGTTGTGACGTCTATTCTTGGGCTTGTTAGTGTGGCTGGAGGAGGCAGCTTGCTGTGATCCAATTCAAGGTATCAAGCTCAGCTAGGATTTTCTGCAAAATACATTTATTTTTCCCTTGTGGGTTTTTAACGCTTACTTATGAGGCTGGAGGAGCTGGAGATTTGGGGTCGCAGAGTTCCCCTGATCCATTTAGGGAGCCATGAGGAAGCTGTCGTGTTCTCCGATACTCACTTTGGCTTGAACTACGGGGGAGAAGAGCTTTCACTCCACGAGGAACTCTCCAACTTCCTTGAGTGGTTGAGTAGCGATGGGGGACCCTCGCTGCTCGTGCTGCTTGGAGACATTTTTGAGTTTTGGAGTGCCAGTTTGAGGGATGTTTTCCTCGATGCCTTTAATCCGCTACGCCTCATTGCTCGTCTCAACTCATCAGTGGTTTTCGTCTCGGGGAACCATGACAGGATCCCCTCCAGGATTCACTTCCCCGGTAGCAGGTGGGCTGGAGAGTTCCACACTACGCCGGACATTCTCTTGCTGGATATTGATGGTAGAAAGGTTCTGCTCTTCCATGGGCACCAGCTTGACAGCCTGTTTATAGCTGTTAAAGGGCTGTGGAGGGTCCAGTCCTACGTTTACTTGTTCTCCGAGATGCTGTTCGCATTACCGGGGCCGCTTGAGTGGTTTTTTGCGGGCTTGGCGACGCTTACCGTTCTTTTGTTGCTTTTCCTTTTCCAGGCAACCTCGCTACTCATGGAAGCTACGATTATCCTGGCAAGCATCATACTGTTTTCGCCCCTAATTATTCTTCTCTGGAGGGATCTCCAGGACAAGGTGTGGTACGGCATTGTGCAGAAAATCGGACCGAAGCTTTTCAAGAGCAGGCTACGTGGAAAGAGCATCGAGTCCCTGGCGGTAAGCAAGCCTCTTAGAAAGCTTGTTTCATTCTTGGAGTCGTACCCAGAAATAGGCAGGGTGGACTTGGTGATTTTTGGACATACGCATGTTCCCGGCTATTTGGTTAGCAATGGGAAGGTTTTCATCAACACTGGTAGCTGGGTGAGAAACAGTTATGATTCTGATAATGGCGTTGAGAATAAGACATACGCCAGGATTGGAGGGGGCAAAGTTAGGCTTTGCAGGTGGGACGACAAGGAGGTTGTTCTCTTCGAAAGCGAGATATGAGGCGAAAAACAAAAGTAATTATTACGGCTTATGATATCTCGAGACTCGTACTATACTTGTGTCGCAAAGAACTTGTCGAGCGCGCGTTTGAATCGTGCTTGCGCACACAGCACGTGCTTACCTTCGTGGTAGTTGAGCCAGAATATGTATCCTCGGAAGGCTACGCGCACCGGGTCCCGCGCGTGGGAGCCTTGGAGGCTGCCACTGCAAGCCCGCCCCTCTAACCGCTACCCTTGCTCCGCGCCGCGCCTGCAAGAGGGGCGCCCCACCCGCCACCAAAGGGTGGGAATATGAGCGTGGAGAGGGATAAGGGCAATTGGAGAGCGCGCGCTATACAATCCTCAGCTTACTTTCATCCGGTTGATAAGTACTGAAAAGGCTGACTTTTAATATAAGTTTAACTTATCGTTGTTGGTGAACTAATTGAGAGTTGTGCTTCGGGTGAGGAAGAAGGGGGTTTTGATACTTCCGAAATCCGTTCGGGAAGCTGCTGGGATAGATGAGGGGGAGATTATAGCCGAAGCTAGGGAGGGGGAAATAGTTCTGAAGCCATTCAGGCTAAGAGAAGTAGAAATAGATCCTAAAATTGCTGATCAGATCTTAAAAGAGGAGGATGAGCTTGAGAGGAGGAAGATAAGTGCGATCCTCAAGGAAATACGTGGTTGACACAAGCGTGGTGGCGCGCGCGGTGAGGTCAGTAATAAAACGTTTGTCAGGGTTAGGGGAGGAAGAGTTAAGCTGTGCAGGTGGGAGGGTAGGGAAAATAGTTCTTTTTGAGCATGCGTTCTAAGCACGCACTAGCATTTAAATCACCAGCAGCGCGCGGCTGAAGCCCCCTTCCTGCTTTATGATCTTGCGCTTTTATGGCACATTCAACAGCCCCCGTCCTGCTGTTTGCGTAGAAAACCCTTCCTTAAATATGCCAGGAGGTTATATCAAACAGCTTCTCCGCAAGCTCAACCTGGTATTGTGTAATAATCGTAGCTCCTTTATGGCTTTTACAACGCGGGGATATCCGTGGGACATCGTTCACAGCAATATCCGAGCCGAAGTCTAAATACTTGCTTCCACCAGCATTCCTAACCCATACACCCTCTGCCTCGAATCCGACAAGAGGGGGTTTCCGCAAGGAGTGGTGAGGACGCTGATATTTTAAGTATTTTACAGCTATAATGAGAACCAGAAATCAAGGGGGTTTACCGCCTTAACTTTGTACTTCTCCCCTATCTTCTGAAAATGAAAGTCACATGAGAAAATCATGTCCACGTAGTCTTTTAGCGCGCGCTTTTTCCAAGAGATCCACCTGCTATACATCTTCATAGCCGTATTCTTTGTAATCCTCTGGAGAGGCGCCTTGATGGGGAGTTGTGATAAGCTCTACTAGCTTCCCCCTACTTCCTCCTCTGGGTTTAGATATGTACTCAAGTATTGCCTCTATAATGAGATCTCTCACGGCTCTTCTCTCCTCCGCAGCTCTCCTCTTTAACTCGAGGTAGAGATCCTCGGGGAGAACAAAGCTTGTCTTTATGCTACCCACAAAAAAGTAAGTAAAGCAAACTGTATTTAAAGCCTTTTCCTCATTACGTAAAGCGCGCGCTAGCGCTGCTTGATGATCCACTTCCAACGGGAACCTCGCTCCTGGTATTTGCTTTAAAACCCCTTCTTAAGGGTTCGCCTAGGAACTCCTCCACTGCTCCTACAACTGCCCTGAGATGGTTGCCCCACCATTTTCCCTCAAGCAACGGCGGCTCTGTGGAGGAGAATTTGTCCGTACAGTTTTGACCCTCCTTGCAGACATCTTCGCTTTTAACCTCGAAGTAATCGCTCTCTCCTATGACGGCAACATATGTCCTGAGGTTTATCGTCATCGGCACAACCGGTAAACCCTTGTAGTCTTGATGAGTATTTAGGAAATCTACTCTTCCAGGAGCCGAAGCTGTGAACACATGTCATTCCTAAAATGTATAAAACTAAGACGTTGCTAAGAGCTTTTTATCATTCTATGGGAGGGCAAAAAATTTAAAGGAGCATTCCATGCTTTATATATGTGAGTATAGGAACAATCCTAAACTTTATCCTAGGGTGGATAGTGTCAGGCATCGCGGTCTGGCTGGCTCTTAAGATCTTTCCAGGGAGGCAAAAGGCAGAGTCGATTTCAGGGGCTTTTCTGACTGCCCTCCTCGGGGCATTAATCTTCTGGGTTTTCAGGGTGATAAGGATACCGTTTGGGACAGTGATAGCTATTCTTGTCTGGCTCTACGCCCTCAGGAAGATACAGGGGGTCGGCTGGCTCGGAGCGGCAATACTTGCTATTCTAATCTATGTGATAAATGCTATCCTTGGATTCTTCCTGCCAACTCTTCTCTAAAGAGATTTATTTCCTCGGCATATTTTTTTCTGCGAACGAAAGCTACTGCGAGTTGCAGTGAAACCCTCTTCTAGGATGCTGACCATTGTTTCAAGTTAGAGCGGTAGGCGTGGAGGCAGGGCTGCCGAGGCGCATTTCAACAAAGCGCGTGCAACGAAGCGCGCGGCTCAAGTCACTTTTAAATCCACCATTTATCTTTTTTTATCTATGTGTCGATTTGCCGTGGTGTTGGTCTTCCTCCTCCTGCTGACGGTTCCCATTGCGGCTTGCCTGCCCGAGGAGTATGCTTCGCTGACTGTACTTGAGGGGGGCTTAGTTAGGGTTGATTATCTCCTGAGTGTTAATGCTACGAGTATTGTTGATGTTTCCCTTATTGGGGCGCCTATCAGCGAGCTGGGCGTTATTGTTGTGGATGAGGCTAGTAATCCGCTGGCTTATAATATCAATGAGTCGAGCAACACTATGAGTATTGTTGCTTTAAATTGCTCGGAGATAAAGATTAGCTACTATACTCAGAGCATAATAACGTTTAGTAGGGGTGTTTGGAGCCTCGAGTACTCCTCACCTACTAAAAGCATTGTTAGATTGCCGAGGGGCTCAACGATCGTGTCTATGTCAACTGTCCCAGCACTGATTTCCACCTCTGATTCCCTGCTTGTTTTAGAGTTCCCCCGGGGAAGGGTTGCGTTGTCTTTTGCCTACTTACCTCCAAGTGTTCCACAGCAGAAACCTCAAGCCCCGTCACAGCCAAGCCCACCCACAAGTAAGACGCCTACCCAGCAGAATGAAACTTCTGCTTCCAGATCGGGTCCGACGAGCCAAGGCACTCCATCGTCTCTTAACATCGGGACCATAAGCACTGCCCTGATCGCGGGGCTGCTAGGCTTAGTTGCCGCTTCGTATCTCATTAAGAGGAGGAGGGGGTCTCTCTCGGAGGAGGATAGAGAAATTGTAGATTTGCTTAGGAGGGCGGGGGGCGGGATGTTTCAGTCCGACATGGGCCTCTACGTGAATATGCCTACAACTACTCTTTGGCGTAGAGTGAGGAGGCTGCAGGAGCTTGGGTACGTAAGGGTGGAAAAGGTTGGTGGGAGAAACTACGTGAGACTCCTCAAGTCCTAGCGCGCGCTTGGTGTTGTCCTGTGCGGAGCTAATTATCTCTTCTCTTCACGCTTTCTTACCAAATTTATGTGCAAAAATATAAATAGACACCTGCTACATTCCCTAGGTAGGGATGCACCGATGGCCGGGATTTGGGATATTGTCCTCCCGAACTTGGGCTCGATAGCCACCCTCATCACACTTCTCACACTTTTCTATAAAATTGGCAGGTGGATGCAGAGAGTTGAAGATCGTCTCGAGAATCTGGAGAAAAACCCAATTATTGTTGCTGGCAGTAAACTCTCGGCTAAAGTCCTCTCGGATATCCTATATGAAATCTTTGAAAAGAAATTAAAAGCTAACCCGCTTACCGCTGACGAGATAAACTTGAGAAGGCAGCTTACAGAGAAACTGGATGCTGGAACAATAACGCCAGATGAGGCAAAGATCCTCTATGATATTCTAAGCAAGGAGCTCGCAGAGGCGCAGGCTGCAGGAAACATCCTTGCGGTTTTGGTGATAATACTCCTCATTGGTTTGGTGGCCGCTTCTCTACCGGATTGATTTTTTTATCTTTCTTGTTTAATGCCTTTCAGAAGCCTGATTTCACCCAAAAGAATTTGAAGTGCTTCTCATCTTTTTTAAAGTTTTGGATAAGCAAAATCTTAAATAAACATTAAGAAATATTAGAAGAGCTATTGGGAATACATTTTCAGGAGATTCATCGAGCTCTTATCCCAATGTATTCCTCCGGTCCAAGGAATAAGCGATGCAAAAGCCAGAACAATAAAAATAGTCGAAACATACCTCAAGACAAGACAAATGCAGCGCTAATATCTAGCTAACAGGATCCGTTTTGTGAGAATGCACAAAAACTGTTGACAGGCACTTGGAAGCGTCAAAAGCTGTTAAAGACGCTGAGCGGAGCTCTCTTAACCACGGGATCCGTAAACTTGTTCTCATCGTCTATGATTGAGTGTTTCCTTGAGCTCTGAGGCACCTCATATAGCACCCTGTCGCCCAGCTACACCCCCTCGTGGTTCTCAATCGCTCCAAGCTCTAAGCCATGAGAAAATGGCTAGAAAAAACACTAAAACGCCTTGACGCTCCCCCCTGCGGGCGAGGAGAGAGCCTTCAAGCCCCAGGGGGCTCCCGCGCGCGGGACCGAGGAGGGTGTGAGCCGCCGAAAGGCGACGGACCCCATGACACCCCGAGCGCCCCAGAGCAGCACCCGAGAGCGCGGTGAGGGGCACCCCGACCAAAAAATGACGGACGCAAATGAGGATGCGCGCTACTCCACTCCTTAGCGCGTTGCCTTTAGCTGGGCCTCTCAACGTAGAAGCGCCCTCTCCTCTCGTATCTGCGCTTTGCGTAATCGATGAGTGCGCCCACCCTCTCGCTGAGCTTGACAGGCACCCCGTCTATAAGGGCGGAGAGAGCCAGCGGGTTCCCCTTTCTGACCATGCTCTCTAGCTCCCTATACGTGTAGAGGAAGATGTCTGCGCGGGGGACTCTGCACTCCGCCGCTATGTAAAACCTGTCCAGGATGCTAACCCTCTCGATACTCTCTGTCACTATCAATATGTCTACGTCGCTCCACTCCCCGCCTCCGCCCCTAGACCATGAGCCGAAGATTATCGCGCTCTCCACGTTAAGCCTCTTGCTGATCCTCTCCAAGACCTCTCTTACAACTCCACGCCAGACCTCCTCAGCCATGACCCGACCCACTCGGTGATCCTCTTGGAGGCTTCAAGCGCCCTCTTAGCCGTCACCTCGTCGTAGTACATGCTGGGATAGCCGGATTCGAAGGCGTTGGGGTAGCGTGACGGTATGTAGTGCCTGTCGAGCTCTCGAGCGGCGACGAATATGTCCTCGGGGACCTCGATTGATCCCTTGAGCTCGTCCAGGAGCTCTACAACGCTGTGTCCCCACCCGTGCCTCCCAAGCACGTGTAGCAATGCCTTTACTGCCTTCTCAGCGGCCTGTTGTGCCTGGAAGCAGCACCACTTGTAATTGCCAGCCTCGGCGCTGTCGTGGGCAGCTTTAAGGTCTCGGCGCGCTTGCGCGAACCACCTCTTGCCCTCTTCGATGCGCTCCAACACCGATCACCATCATCTCTCATGCTCGAGGCCTAAAATAAAAATGCCTTGGCTAGCAGGTAATGAAAACAATCGAAGCTGCAGCTTCCTCTGCGCCTAAATGATTGAAGTGAGGGGCGCGGCGCGCGCTAACTTCCAGGCTACTAAGCGACACGTATTTATCTCAAGCTGCTCCAAGTGTATTTGGAGTAGAAATGGTTGAGTGCCCCTACTGCGTGTATGCAGGGGAGTTCAAGGTCCCGAAAAGTGGAGGTTCGGCTTCTGCAGCATTGAGAGGCTTGAGTGCCTGGATTGCGGGGAATTTAACCACAACCACGGCACAACGTGTGCGTGAGGTGTGGAGGTATTGGCGAAGATCGGGTTAGCTCCCACTGAGGAAGTGGTTGACAGGTTCGGCGTGAAAGTGGATTTGACTAGGCGGGTTGAGGTAAGGGCTCTGGGGAAAGAGGCTAGGCTTTTTAGGGTGGATCTAGACGTTCCTGGGGAGGTCTACATTCTGGATTCCCTTGAGGGCGTGGAGATAGCTTCTCAACCTGAGATCGTCGGCGTTGAGTTGTCGTCGAAGGCTCTTTCCCTGGCGAGGAAAGCTTCCAGGGTCCTGCTGAGCCTTCTTGAGGGGAGGGAGGCAGTCTTCCTCCATGTTTTGAGGGGCTCGCCTGGCTACATGCTTCACGAGGCTATGAAAAGCTGTGGTGCCAGTGTTAGGGAGGTCTATGTGAGGGTTTCAAGCCACTCGTCTCCTGGCGGGGGTAATGTTACTTTCTCCTTGATGGGGAGGATCCCGGGGGAGATAAAGGACGTCATAGTAGCTGACACAGTTGCGACTGGTCAAACATTGGAGTCTGCCCTTAGATTCCTGTTGAAGATGGGGGAGTTGAAGGGGGTGAAGTTTAGGCGGGTCTTCGCGTACGGGTTCCTGTCTGAGGAGGGCGTGAGGAGGATTGGGGGCTTCCTCGAGGGCATGGGTCTGCAGCCTGTATTCGTTGCCATTGAGGATTTGACTGCCCTTGCTTCCAACAACTTCGACATGCCTCTCTACGGACCGGACATCGGGTCCTCGGATAGGAGGCTTCTCGGTGGAGTAACTGACATGGGCATCCTGGAGAAGATGATCGATGCTTACTTCCCGGGGATTGATCAGCCCGGAGACTGGAGTGAGAGGCAGTGCATACTGTTTAATGGTGAGAGCATGGAGTATGGGCGGATCCGCGAGCACCTCGAGAAGTCGCTTTCGAGGCTAGAGGCTTTGAGGAGCGAGCTTGCCACGCTGGGGTGGTACCCCGAGTGGCTTGAGGGCGTGTATGCCAGGAGGAGAAGCGCGCTCCTGGGTGCGATGCCCAAGCAACACTGCCCAGCCTGGGGCTAGGGATGCTCCCTGCTGATTTTGCAGAGCTGGCTCAGTAGGGGTGTCTTCAGCTTAGCCTCCTCTGTGACTGAAGCGTTGGTGAGCACTTCTGTTGGTGGGCCGTCGGCTATTATCCTGCCCTTCTTCAAGACGACTACGCGGTCTGCGTACTTTGCTGCTAACTCTACGCTGTGCGTTATTATGACTATCCCCTTCCCCTGAAGAGAGAGTTCTCGTAGGAGCTGGAAGAGTCGCTCTGAGAAAGCTCTGTCCTGGCCTGTTGTCGGCTCGTCTACTATGAGGATGTCCGGGTTCAGGGCGTATATGCTTGCGAGGGCGAGGCGCCTCTTCTCGCCCTTGCTCAGGAAGAATGGGTGCTCGTCCCCCAAGCCCTCGAGTTTGAATGTTCTGAGAGTTCTTTCAACTACCTCCCGGATTTCCTCGGTCTTCGCTCCCCTGAGCCTAAGCCCGAAGGCTACTTCGTCGAAGACTGTTTGGCAGAATAGCTGGTGCTGCGGGTTTTGGTAGACGTAGCCTACTTTTGACGCTAGCTCTAGCCTGCCGAGAGCCCTCACATCTACGCCGTCAACAAGGACCTTCCCGAACGTCGGTGCCAGCAGGCCTGCTAGGATCTTTGCCAGCGTGGTTTTTCCACTCCCGTTTGGACCCATTAACGCGACGAGCTCCCCTGCCCGGAACACTGCATTCACGTCTTCGAGGGCTCTGACTCCCCCCGAGTAGGTGTGTGTGACGCTTATTGCTTGGAGCTTCGCGCCGCCGGGCGCCCCCCTGCTTCCCGGGAGTTTGCAGATTTCGTGGTTTAGCATCCCGCTCCTAGCCATTTCCACGAGTCTCTCGAGGGAGGGCTCGCCCAGCCCAGCCCTCAGCGAGAGTTCGTAGAGCTCTGGTGGGCGTATCGAGAAGCTTTCTATGTGGTTAATGTTCCTGTAGAGCTCTTCTGGTTCTCCGTCGAAGACAAGCCTCCCGTTATTCAGCACGACCACCCTCTCTGCGAAGCGCTGGATTATTTCCGGGTCCTGCTCAACGAGTATTATTGTCGAGTCTGTTTCTCGTCTCAGATTCTCGACTGCCTGTATGACCTCCTCCTTGCCCATGGGGTCCAGATCCGAGGTGGGCTCATCTAGGATGAGGATCTCCGGCTGCCTCGCTACTGCAGACGCGATTGCTACACGCTGCTTCTCCCCACCTGAGAGCTGGAGGGGGTTCCTCGAGAGGAAGGATTCGTCAAGCCCGGCAATCCTCAACGCTTGATTCACGCGTCTTCGCAGCTCCTCGCTGGGCAGGTTTAGGGGTTCGAGGGCCAGCGATACCTCATCCTCGACGGACCCCATGACGAACTGTACTTCCGGGTCTTCAAACACCACTCCCACCTTCCTCATCACCTCGGTTACGTCCGTGGTCAGTGTTGATCTTCCAAGCACTTTGACCTCTCCCTGGATCTTCCCAGGGATCCTCTGTGGGATGATGCCCGTCAGCGAGAGGATTAGGGTTGTTTTGCCGGCACCGCTTGGACCAGTGATCGCCACGAATTCTCCCTTGTTGACTGTTAGGGAGATGCCTTTCAAGGCGTAGTCTTTTGAGGCGTAGTACTTCCAGTGCAGGTTCTCGACGTTTATTGCAGCCATGCTTCACAGCCTCAGGAAAACGAGGAACTGGGCTACTCCCAGCGCTAGGGCGGAGAGGTCCCTCTTCCTGAGCGGAGCTCCCCCTCTCCTCCTAGTCCTCGTTGTGGGGGAGATCCCTTTGGATTCGAGGGCTAAGGAAACCTCGTAGCTCCTGCTGACCATTAGGGATATTAGCGGTATCAGTGCGTTCGCGTAGAGCATGAACCTCCTCGAGAGGCTGGTTTTCTCGAAGTCTACGCCGCGGGCCATCATTGCCTCGCGTATGATCCTGAAGTCTTCGAGGAATAGGCTTATCCCCCTGAAGAAGAGTGAGACGGCGACGGAAGCCCCAAGCGGGAAGTGTAGATCCCTGAGGCCCTGGACGATATCCCTGTCGCTCACGGTTGCGACGAAGAGTGTTGCGGTGAAGATCATTGCGAGTATCCTGAGGATGAAGACCGCCGCCCTGTAGAGAGCTTCGTCTGTGATGCTCACCTTCCATACGAGGGAGCCCCTCTCAGCCTTAACTGTGAGGAGGTTGCACTCGAGGAGGACTTTTCCAGGGACGTTTGTGAAGAGCACGAAGCTGAGCACAATGAAGGAGCTGAGGCTTGATATGAGGATGATGTAGTTCTTCAGTACCCTCATGGGTACTCCGGCGATAACCAGCACTGCGAAGACTAGCACTACGAGCGAAGCCGCGGAGAGAATGTTCCTCACGAGCAGGACATCAAGGGAGAAAAAAAGAGGAATTAATATTTTTACCACGGGGTTTAGACCCATGTAGGTGCTGTTCCTGGCCTCCTCGCCTGTGAGCTCTCCAAGTATGGTTGGCATTAGCTACGCCCACCACCCCTCAACATAGAGTCCTGTGCGCTTGAACACAGGGGTAAGTGCAACTAGGAGTGCCGTAGATAGGACAGATAGGACTATCAAGTCTCCTGCAACCCAGCCCACAAGTACTGGCCAGAAAGCCTCACTCGGCAGTGGGGGAGGGAAGTTGAAGACCGTTAGAGTGCCCGCCCCCCAGAGACCCGAGGCAACAGAGGTGAGCACCACGCTAACGATGTACGTTGCCCACGTCTTCTTGTCCCCAACGAGTAGCCCCGTGATCAGCCCTAGGACTGCGAGGGTCAATCCCGTGTAAACGGAGTAGACGTAAACGCTTGTGAATGGCTCTCCGAGCCTGCCCCAGAGAACCTGGACGACTACGCCGAGCAGGAGGATGATCGTGCCCAGCGAGATGAGGAGTGGAAAGATCTTGGCAGCCCAGCCCCTCTTGACAGTAAAGTCCGGGTCTATCCTTAAGGCTCTGAAGAGGAGGGCTGGTATGAGGGCTTCAATGAAGTCCGCGAAAGACCACACAATCGACTGCACCAGGGTGTAGCCGGAGGGGTAGAGTCCGAGGAACAGGCAGCTAAAATAGCCTGCAAGCGCCCCCCACATCCCCATCCAGACACCCAGAGGGACGTAGACAGCTGCCGCCACGTAGAGCGCCGAAACCCCAGGGGCGCCTAGAACTGGGAAGATTAGCGAGGAGACGACTGCCAGGACGTAGGCGACAGCTGTTGCAAACACGAAGGTCACGATGTGCATCCACGTTACTTTCCTTTTTACCTTCTCCGTCACGATTTCTACGATCCCCCCTTTTATTTATAAAGCTTTCTATTTGTTTAAAAGAAAAGCTTATATAGATAAGCTAAAAAAGTGATACTGATGATCCCTAGAAGCGAGGCTGTGATTCCTCAGGTCCTCGCGTGGAGGGCTCTGAGGGCGCTTAGCAAGCATTTTGAGGTTGAGGAGCTGCTCGGGCTCCTAGCGAGGAACGGGGTTCACGTCTCCCGGGCTGAGCTTAAGCGCTACATTGCTGGCGCTACTCTTCCACCGCAGCTAAAGGCTGTGCACGTGATTCAAGCCTTGAAGGCTGAGGATGTTTTCGGCTTTGTTGTTAAGAGTAAGGTTCGGGTAGACGAGGACGGCGTGATAAACATTGTGGAGCTGGCGCACGACGAGGACGTTTTAAGCATTGCCATGGCTGAGGCTTACCTCTCGTTCTTCAGGGGCGTGGACGTCGTGCTGACGGCTGCGGTCAACGGCGTCCCAGTAGCGTCGCTGCTGGCGTGGGTGCTTGACGCTAGGCTGGCGGTTGCCAGGAGGGAGAGGGAGAGCCAGTCGATGAAGTACCTGTCGGCCCAAATCTTTCACCCCGACCCCCCGAGCGTGGTCCACCTTTACCTCCCTGCGAGCCAGGTACCGAGGGGTTCAAGGGTGCTCATCGCCGACGACCTGCTGAGAACTGGTAGGACTCTTAGGGCACTCCTAAATCTAGCTTACGAGGCTGATGCCCACCCCGTGGGAGTGTTCGCCGTAATCTCCCTGACTAACGCTTGGAGAAGCGTCATCACCGAGGACATGAGGGCACTCATCCTATACAACATGGCGCACGCACCCTCATCTCCGCCCATCTGAGAAGCTCCCTCGCAACCTCAGCCACGTCCTCAGCCCTGCTCGTGCGCCTGCGCGCTCAAAAATCAAAAAGCTCTACAATTATGAAAAATGTGCATATAAGGGGGGTGGGATGAGCAAGAGCGCGCTGGGCATAGAAGCAAAGCTGCTGAGACGAATCAGGGTACTCAGCTTTCTACCAACACCCAGCAGGGTAAAACCTATAAAACTATAACCCTGCGAAAAGGCGGGGGAACACGGTGGCGCGTGCGCTAAGGAAGAAGCTTGAAGAGAAGCTGCAAAACGTATTGGAGAATTCTTCTCTAAACTTCCTGAGGAGGGAATTGTGAAATGGATAAAGATGATGAGAAGGAGGGAGATGACATATCCACTAGAGCACGCGTTAATGAAATTATTCGTACTTTTCCAGTATCTTAATAACTTCCTCTGGGGTTTGAGCCTTAGCTATTGCATCAACATCCTCTTTGCATTGTAGCAGTTTAGCTATGCCTGCTAAAATTTTTATATGCTGACTTTTATCAGGTGATGCAAAAGCAATACATATCTTTACAGGATCATTTTCTGGGTTTCCAAATTCTACAGGGTGACTGAGTGTTACTATGGCTAAACCAACCTTCTTTGCTCCGTCTTCAGGCCTGGCATGCGGTATAGCTACTCCCGGTGCAATCACTATATAGCTACCGAATGTTTGATACATTTTTATCATGCCATCGACGTACTCTGGTTCCACAATTCCTTGTTCAACTAAAATCTTACCAGCAATCCTCATGGCTTCTATGGGATCTTTTGCATCAACATTAAGTTTTACTATTTCTGGTTTTATTATATCCTTAAGGGAGAGAGTTGACAATGCTCACACCACATAAGAGACTTACATCTCTGGTTAAAATATTTTTCCTAAAAAATTTGCTACAACAAAGCTCGCAATAAAAATTGTTTTAGAAAAATACTTTGCAACTTATAAATTTATCCGTGAATTCCTAGAACGTTCCTCAGGAACCACAATACCAAGCAGTAAGGTATCCCCCATGGGAAGAGACTCCCAGTATAATCGAGCACAACGTGCGCCTCCATCAAAACAGAGCCACTAAGTGAATACAGCACGGCCCACCCGAATGGGGCGATAAACCCCCAGAGGAAGGGTACAATGAATGTTGCCCGTCTTCCACCCCATGCATTTGCGAAAACACCCAGCATCGCTCCTGTCCAGAAGTTCATGAAAATGGATGGGAGCACAATAACGGGGCTTCTTATAGCTACCATTGTTAAAGTGGCGAGAATTCCTCCAAGTAAATTCACCAGGTAACCAATGAACATTCCGGTAGGTGCAAACTGGAACATTGTAGGATAGTCTAAGCCTGGAATTGCTCCGGGTATTAGCTTTGTAGAAATCCCATTAAAAGCCGGTACTATCTCTGCTATAAATATTCTAACTCCGTACAGAAGTATCGATAAAGAGGCTGAAAAGTAGATACCATTAAGCAGGAGATAGATTATCCAATTTGTTCCGCCGCTGAATTTTTCAACTGCTTTTTGCCCTGCTACTAATCCAAATGCCAAGTATACGAATGTAGAGAATACGGCAATAGCAATTTGTGAATCTCTTAACCATTCTAAACCCGCTGGAAACTTAATATCCTCAGTAGACTCCTCTCTCTTTCCGATCTTCTTACTAAGCCAAGCTGTGGTGAGATTACCAAATCCATCACCTATACCCAATGCCCATTTGTCTGTTAAACGATCATTTCCTCTCATTACTATGTAGGAGAGATACGGTTCAAGCCAGTAGTATAATCCACTTGCAATTGAGGCTATAGCTATTATTTGCAAGGTGTTAAAACCATATCCTGCAGCCGCTGTGACGAAGAAAGCGGTTACAATTAACATTATATGCCCTGTAATGTGAACAGTTTTGATACGCGTAATCCGTGCAAGGATTAGATTTATAATGAATCCGAGTATCAAGGCTATGCCGCATTCTGTACCGTACTTACTTAGTCCTATGCCGAATACAGCCCAAAGGGCGGGCTGAACACCTGTAACGCCTACTGCTTCTCCAACCCATGTAGCAAGAGGAGTAATCACATCCTGCAGTTTTAATGCGCCTACAACTAAGATCCAGTAGCCCAAAATTACCCTGATCGTCCCTGTTATTATATCGCCGGCAGGCTTACGGAGCAATATTAACCCTATGCAAGCTATTATTCCTAGTAAAAGGGGGGCGTTAGAGAATATCTGTGTGGCAAGGAATATTATGATGTCTTCAAGTATCATGCTTACCCCCTTCTTACAATAAGATGTTATTAAAGGGGATATATAAATTTACCCTTAATTTTATTTATTTCACCCCGTTCCGGCTAGCTTAACTATCAGCTTTTCGAGTAATGCTTCTAAAATTTCTTTTGTAACATCAAAGGGAGTCCTATCAATTTGCCTCTTCCCGTAAATGTATATCCTATCTATGATCTGAGGTATATCTTCGTGCCTTAATCCAGGTATGGTATCTGGTACCCCAAAAATCTTATTAAAATTCTTGAATAAAGTAACTAAATCTCTTCCGTCAGTTACAGAGCTGATTGGTTTTATGTTTTCAATAAATTCTTTCACTTTATCCTTTGGCATACACGGCAAGGCCAACTCAAGGAAGTACGGCAAAATTATTGCGCAAAGAATGCCGTGCGGTAAACTACACTTTTTGGGTAAGCAATGTGATATAGCATGAGGCAAGCACACGCCCCCCGCACCACTGGTAGCTGCCATTTCTGCCATTAAAGATGCTAGCGACATATTATGCCTGGCTGTTAAATCATTCCCATGAGCATAAGCCTGGGGCAAGTTTTTCAATATTAGTTGTACAGCCTTAAGGGACAGGCTATCGCTAAGTGGCGTCGAGGTCTTTGATACATAGGTTTCAACGGCATGGGACAGTGCATCTAGTCCTGAAGAGGCAGTAACACTGGGTGGCATACTAATGGTTAATAAAGGATCAATTATAGCTGTGTCAGCAATTAAGTAGGGATCACGCAGAGTCTGTTTCACATCACGATAGTGTATAACTGCCGCATAGCTAACTTCGCTTCCACTCCCACTAGTTGTAGGTATGAGAATCTTGGGAAGTCCTCTATTATGTATAACCCTTGTCCCAGTTAAATATTCTTCTACTTCACCATTATTAGTTGCCATAACAGAAGCTATTTTTGCAACATCTAGTACGCTACCCCCTCCAACACCTATTACCATACAATATTCATTGTTTCTAGCGATCTCTGTAATTCTTCTTGCATCGTTAATCTCAGGCTCGCCGATCAGTTCATCAAAAATATCGTAAGATTTTCCAGTTTTTCGAACTAAATCTTCGATTCTGCCAGGAATCTTCGTATACTGCTTAAGATTTCTATCCGTAATTATAAGTATTCGTTTATTTTCAGCACAACAATGCTCCTTACCAAGTAGAGAAATTTCACTGGGTAAAGCTTCAATTGAATTGTTTCCAAAAATTATTTTAGGATACTTGAAAATTTGCATATATTAATTGAGTCCCCTTTGCATTTTCGGTTGTATAATTTTTAAATCTTCTAATGCAGCTCTAAGTTTTTCTTCTACTTCTCTATAATCAACGATATTCTTAACAACTGCACATCTTCTGTATGAAGTCATACCTCTTAGTGCACCCATCCAAGTTGGCTGGTTAATAACGACGTCTACACTTTGACCTTTGCATGTAGTAACGTCCGCAGAGATAACTTCACCTTTTACGCCCCACTTTTTCAACATCTCCTTAATTTGTATTCCAAGCAGTATGCTGGAACCCACACCACAACCACATATTGTTAGAATCTTTATGCTGTCTTTTTCCTTTGGGATGTATGAAGAGGGAAGAACCTCAAAGAAGATTATATCGTGTTTATTTTGCTTTGCCCACTCTTCTGCTGCTTTGTAGGCTTCGAACTCATCTTTTCCCTCAAATTTTTTCTTCACTACTTCTTGTGTGGTTAAATTTTTTAAGGTGACAAGTATCTCAGTCATTTCTTCTGCACCACCTCTACTGATAAGAGGACGATTTATATATTTTTCGCTGCAAGATAACTTAAGTTGCATGGCTAAATGTTCAACGTCATTAGCTTTCCTGATAATTTTCCACCGAGAGTTTTTATCTGTATCCCCTATATGTTACCACTAAGAATCACAGCAATCCCACATTTAGTGCTTATGAGAAGGTATACTTTAATGTACTCCTCCTTTCCTCCATAATCTATAGCTCTCAGGACTATGTACAGTCTTGCCCGAGCACTTGTTATTGCTAGAATTTAGCAAAATTTTCCTTTTTAAGAGCAAGAGAGATATTAAAAGTTCTTTCGCGCGTAAAGTTAAAAACCATTACTTCCTAAAGCGGGAGAGCGCGCTAATACTCTTATTTATTCGTTTCTCAAGGTTACAAAGCAGACCAGGAGCTTCAGCGGATAAAAAGAAGATCTCCTTTTTTCCATTGTGTAAAGATGCTTGTAACTCGCAAAGTTCAAGCAATTCCTCTAAGTTTAAAATTCACGCTATAGCCTTAGCAACATAAGAGTTTATTGGTGCACCTATTAACTCTGATATAACTTTACATTTCACCTTAAAAATGCATAGTTTTTTTGCTGGAATTCTTTCCTTAATGACATCCAAGTATTCAAAGTTTGCCAACCCCTTAGCTATAATAATATCGGCATGTAGTATCTCCTTTTTAAGCTCTTCACTTATTTCATCCCAAAAAATGCTCCCAGCATCTGTGCCAGTACTAATCACATAATCAAAAGAATCCATTAGTTTTATTTGCTCAGCTTCGCTAATTGTAATGTCATTCTGGAAAGACCCTCCCTTAACAACCCCTATGACTTGTGCCCCTTTTTCTCTTAACTCTTCCGCAAGTATCTTATCAAAAACTGCCTCTCCGCAATTATCTAGCACATAGACCATCTTCTTATTCGTAACATTCTTAAGAATAAAACTATCATCTATTGCTAGCCTTGAGGTAAAGATTTCCCTATACAAATTATCGGGTTCAAAACTATACATATAAACGTTCGGGTCTATGCTGTTACCCACAGCTACTGCTTTGACGGCAAAACTTAGCCTCTCATCTCTGCCCATAGTGTTTAACCTCTGTTTAAGGTAATCATATAAAGATAGAGCCATCTTATTCTCTCTTTCTTTTTCATGCATGTAGGGATCTTCTATTTTACTTAGCATTTTCATGTATCTAAAAAGTTCAGTTAACAACTCTGGGGGGGACTTCTGTGCATACTCTTTTAAGAGAAGAGCATATTTTTCCACAAGTTTAGTTGCCCAAATAAGCTTCTCTGCATTATCTGCATCTAATATTTCCAAGTCTTTGAAGCGAATGTTTAGTATGCAACGAATACACTCCCATTTTATTTCCAAGATAAACCCCTCTAGCTCAAAATTCCTGGACTTAGGGGGGTGTAGAGAAGTAAAGGATTAGCCCTTTTAATGATTTTTTCTTTCTTTGCTATCTCTTGTATCTTTTGTAGCATCTCAAGTTCTTTTGCTCTTCTCATAGTTCCAAGCATGATTCCGAAATACTCTGTTCCAGGATTTTTGCCTACGAATTGAAGACTGACAACCTTGCCATCGACTAAAATTATTCGTAAATAGTTTTCCTCATCCTTTTTTTCCAAAATATTTGTTTTCTCTCCTTTAAAGTCATCTAAGGTATTCCCATTAGAGATTATATAAGTTCCAAGTAAATTTGTTATCGTAAGGTTTAGTGCTCCGGGAAACTTCCTCTGAACGCCTATACAGTTGAGACCTGCTATGTATCCTTGCAATTTTGCAACATGCCAAAGTAAGCTCAGCTTACTTTTCCCAGAAGCTAGGTCCTCCACTTCAACACAGTCGCCACAAGCAAATATATCGTTTACGTTAGTCATCATATATGGGTTTACTTTTATACCCCCAGATGGGCCCAGCTCTATACCTATTTCTTTTGCCAACTCGATCCTTGGACGCATGCCGGTCACAAGTATTACAATGTCACAGCCTATTGCGCGCCTATCTGTGATTACTGTGTAAGTTTTTTCCTTTGTTTCAATAATTCTCAGAACCTTTTCACCGGTAAAAACATGTATTCCATTGGCTTCCAATAGGCTTTTTACCCTTAATGCTAATTCAGGATCAAGCAGTCTTGGTAGGACTCTCTCAAGGACTTCTATTATGTAAACGGTCCAACCTATATTTTTAAGAGCATAGGCCACTTCAACCCCTATCACTCCACCTCCTATAATAACTGCAGAGCCGCCTGGTTTTTTCCGAGTAATTTCGTAGATTTTTTGAAAGTCTTTAAAAGTTTTGAAAGTAAAAACCAAGTCTTTTTTAACCCCATCGATAGGGGGGATCACTGGATAGCTCCCGGTGGCTAAGATTAATTTGTCATAGCTAACTGCAGTCCCATTCGAGAGATAAATCTTTTTTTGATCCTTATCTATCTTAACAACCTTCTCTTTCAAGAAACTGATATTTTTCTTCTGCAGAGAGTTGACAGTCTCTATAAAGGCTCTGCCAGGATCTAGCTCGCCTGAGAGACATAAATGGAAAACGCATGGCGAATAGAGAGGAGGTTCTTCCGAAACCAATATAATCTCACATTCATCGTCCAGATTTCTTATAGTCTCCGCAGCTGTGACGCCTGCTATACCCCCACCGACAACGACAACCTTCAAAAGCATCACCCTAGATGAGAGACATGCCGAGGTCTGGCAACTCTAGTTCCATGACTTTTTGACGTGTGGGAATTCCAAGTTTCTTATCCCACCCACGCTCTTCGTAATAATCACCAAGGATCTTAAGGACATCAGCTTTCGTTAGAACTTTAATTCCAAAGTAATCCATCAATTCAATTCTGCCCTCCGGCGAATCCATAGGCCTAAACCATGTTTCTGGAGGGGCGTCCTCTGTTCTCGTAAAGCCTTCACGGACGTTGAGCAATTTCGCTAGGTTCGATATCCTTTCGCCACAACGTAAAAGCTCTGTGGCGTCAATTTTTAAGCCCGTAGCCGCTGAATAAGCTTCAGCGATATCTATGCCATCAATTAATCCGAACATTGTGTACATTGAACATACTCCCGTGGCATTCTTTACACGCATAAAATCTTCCATCCACTTAGTGTATCTTCCAACATTGAATTTAGGAGAGTAGGGTGTGTCGGTAAAAATTCTGGTTATCGCATCTGAGGGTATACCCATTCTAATGGCATTCTCCTTAATTTCATCTAAGGTTCTCCCTAAAGTGTTGGTTATAGTATGCGAGCCACCATGATGAGGTCTAGGTCTGGTGAAGAAGGTCATCATCAATGGATGGAACCTTGATGCTCTAGCATCATAGATAAAGTCAACTCCCTTGCATATCCCACCATACCAATATTCTTGTGGATCTAAATTAAAATCTCTCTCTAACCGTACCCATCCGTCTGCAAGCACTTCGCCAAAGCCTTCGCGGTTAGCAATCATTTCCAGCAATTTCATGTAGGTTTCGTAGGTGCGCTCAAGCTTTAAACCACCAGTCTCCTTCTCTGTTAACCTTCCTTGCTGATATAAAGTAGTTACATAGTCAATTAATCTTGTAGCGGTATAGAAATCAATTCCATAGGCATTCGCTACAATAACCATGTGCAACATTTTATCGATGTCTTCGACATCGAGAAGCTGTCCGGACGTAGCACTTTTGCCAAATGGTGACCCATAACCAACCTCTCCCGCGTACTCACCCTCTTTAATTTTCCACTTAATTCTGCAACCTATCAGGCAGGATGCACAGGCAATTATTCTATCTGCACGCTCAAGTCTTTTTTCTTCTCCATAGAGTCTTTCCCATTTATCTTTCGGCCATTTCCCCGGATATTGTGTATGCTTAAAAGTACTCCATCCTGCACCCATACCGAGTTTTAACCATTGCTCACGAAATGGCCAAGCCAGCACCCTCTTTTTAATTTTATTAGATATCTCTTTAAACCTGTCTGGATCAGCTATCTTTATACCCTTTGATCCCCATACGACTATCGCTTTAAGGTTCTTTGAGCCCATGACTGCTCCCAGTCCAGCTCTACCAAGCGAATGAGTTTTATCAACAACTGCCATTGCATATGATACCTTTTTCTCGCCTGCCTTACCAATCGCTATAACTCCATAATTGGGTTTCTCTTTCCAGAATCTGTCCGTAACCTCTTCAACGCCTCTTTCCCATAAATCCCCAGCATTGCTAATGACTACCTCCTCATCATTAATTCTAATATAAACTGGTCTCTCAGCTTTACCTGTTATTATGAGGTGGTCATAGCCGGCGGCTTTTAACATTGGTCCAAAGTACCTCCCACCGCTCGTGCTTTCATCTATAAAGTGCTTTCCATCTTTTGTTGCAAGTACTGGAGACTTATGTATTGCACTTATCTTTGAACTGCCTGGAAAGAGCGTCCCAACGAGGACGCCAACACTTATTATTATAGGGCTCTCAGGATGCAGGGGGTCTAGATGTGGTCTGATGTATTCGGAGGCTAACTTCCAACCTATCCCTGGGCCTCCTATATATTTTTTCATGAGGTCTTCGTCGATATTTTGCACTTTAATTTTCTCAGTTGATAAATCAATAAATAACAATTTATTATTTGCTACAAACATTATTAAGCACCTCTAGCAAATAGTAACTTGCCAAACTCTTTAAATGTAAATTCTACAGACTCCAATTTCTTCGGATATAATGACTCAGTTAATTCAACAAACACCAGTGCTTCGTAGGGGCACTCAGCGACGCACTGCGGGTCTCCCCCGCATAGGTCACATTTTATAGGTAATTTCTTAACTGGATGTAATGAGATTCCACCGAGCGGGCACGCGATGTAGCAAGATAAACACCCTATACATTTTTCTGCATCAAGAATTACTGCGCCATTTTCATTATTTTTTGTGATCGCGTTTACGGGACAAGCAAAAAGGCACAAAGGGACGTCACAGTGCTGGCATACTATTTGAACTGGATATGTGAAATCAGATGGTATGACTACGTGAATCCTGGAAAGCTGATAGTCAAATTCACCTTCTTTAGCAAAAGAACAAGCTAGCTCGCATCGCCTACAACCTCTGCATTTAGTAGGATCCATTAGTAGCGCTTTGGTCATAACCTCACTTACCTTGGATAATTTTCAAGGCTTCTATTATTTTTTGCTTAATTTCCTCCTTTTTCCCAGCAAATAACCCAGTCACCGTAACAATAGGCACGCCTGCTTTTTGAATGTCTGGTGTAAGTGGTACGGTAGTTAAGATTAAGTCCAAGTCTTTTAGCCTGCCGGGCACTTCGTGTATTCTGCCCTTTATCAGTTCGTAATTGCCTCGAAGGATCTCCTCTAATATCTCCTCGATGACAGGCATTACTAGAGTGGATGACACTATTCCTGAGCCGCATACCAGCATTATCTTTTTCTTTACTTTCCTTACAGACATACCCTCACCGGCTTGGCATCATAAATAACGAATCTAGCGATATAAAAAAATTTCTTTTTATTAATTCTTTTCTATCCTGTTTCTCCTTTTAATTCCTTGGCATATTCCTTTGGTCTATCGCGGGTAATGTACCATGCTCCGAGCCATACTATAAAGATTGCTAAAGCAGTTATTAAGCCCTCAAGTGTCCCTACTCCGGCAATGAAGGACATTATTTGCAGAAATACAGAAGCAAAGAAATTGCTACCGATTGTGATGCAAGTAACCTCGCTTACTCCTTGAGGCAACGTGTAACCTACATAGCTAATTAACTTCATGTTGATCGGTATCAATAAGTTAGATAGCCATAAAGCAAGCGGGAACCATACTAAAATGCTGTTGAGTAACCCTCTGAAGAGGTTACGGTGGTTTGTATTAACGGCCCAGACGGTAAAGAAAATCGTATAGCCTGCGACGTCAGCTAAGGGAATTACTCTGTTTCCAGGAAGTAAGTAGGCCACTAGGTAAAAGAAAGGTGCTGCTAGCGCTCCCAAAGCAACATGTTCAGGAGCACCCACCAAAACGGCTACATCCAGGCCGAGGTGAAACTCTCGTCCAGGCATCCTTTTCATAATAAAATCTCGTATGCTCTGAGAGAGAGGCGCAAAACCCATAACTATTAATTCTGCTGCGCGTGGTAGGAGCACCATGAAAAATGCCGTGGCCAATGCTACATTAATTACTGACGCTACCTGCTGACCAGTAACTGGCCAGCTTAAATACGCAAGCGCACCAAGCACTAATCCTACTACAAAGCCAATTACTATAGGTTCGCCAACTATACCGAAACGCGTCCTGATGTAGTCCGGGTCCAATTTAATATCCTTGATTACCGGTATTCTGTCCCAAACGCGGTCTAAAAGGAACCCGAACGGTGCATAATTTACCGTATGACAATGAGGAATAGATATTCCCGGCATGTTGTAATAGGGTTCAATGAAGGGGTATGTCCAATCAGCCATTTTCAACGTTATGAACCAGAAAAATATGCCGCCTAGTATTGCCAGTATCCAGTTACCTGTTGCTAAGTATATCGCTGCCATTGTGTAGACGTACGGCCAGTGGTTAAAGGCATCAACGTTAAGCGTTGAGGTAAGACCAATAACTACCAGGACTGCATTGAGAAGCATTAATCCAGCGATTGCTACCATGCTCCATGGAACAGAAAACGTTATTCCTGAAAAGACTGGCCACCCTAAATCTGGGACTGTACCTACACCAAATCTCTTTGCCAAGGATTGATTAACTGACGAATAGATATTGAGAATATACATGATTAAGGCGTAAAGCCCCGTAAAGCCAACACCCATTCTTAGAGCAGCAACGAGGGTACTTCTCATGGGAGCACGAAAGATCAGCCCTAGAATAATGATAACTACTGGTACTATGACCGGAGCCCCCATCGAGAAGAGCCACTGGAAAAACCCTAGCAATATTTCTAATATTCCAGGGGGCATATTCTGTCACTAAGATGTTTGTCAGGGTTATTTATATATTTTTCGCTGTACATATCTATTAGCGCGGCTATCAAAACTTGTTCTTTTGTATTCAACATTAGGCTGATCTATTAACGCCCTGACTTGAAAATTAATCCTTACGTTCTTGCACAGGGATATTGTAGATTATTCTCCGATAGCATTATAAGAAGCAGTACCTTCTTCGAAATATTTTAACATATCGGCTCTACTTCTATTAAATTGTTTAAAAGCATAGAATAAATAAAAGGATGATTTTTCCGTTGCATGATTAGAGCGGTTTTACTCATGAACCTTCGAGCAGAGCAAGGGGACTGGCTTAGGGATGATGATTATTAGTATGCTTTTCTTCTTTGAAATTTTTCAATAAGAAGTTTATGGGGCTCCCAAATTCTCCAATGGAATACTTAGGAATTATTCTCTGTAGAGATGTAAGCGCGCGAGAGAAAAAAACAAGCGATAAGATATTACTGCTGAGCTTTAATGTTACTTTAAGCCTTCGACTATTTCGACGCCTGAACTTGTTCCTATTCTGTCGGCTCCCGCCTCAATAAGCGCTATGGCTTGCTCTGTGGTCCGTATGCCTCCCGCTGCCTTGACTTTCATACTTGTTCCTACAGCCTGTCTAAGAAGCTTTACATCTTCAACTGTTGTGGGACGCCAACCTTTAAAACCTTTGAAACCAGTTGACGTTTTTACGAAGTGTGCACCTGCCTCTTTAGCAATGTTACAAGCTTTTATAACCTCATCTTTGGTGAGGAGAGGAACCTCTAAGATCACTTTAACCGTTCTACCTTTAGCAACCCTAACTACTTCCTCAATATCTCTTTTAACAACATCAAAATCTCCCGTTTTAAGCGCACCAATATTCATGACCATGTCTAGTTCGTCTGCACCATTCTCTATACACCACTCCGCCTCGCTTACCTTGAGTTCGGTAGGCAGACTTCCCAAAGGGAAGCCGATAGCAGCGACTACTTTGACATCTGAACCATCCAGGACCCTCCTGGCTATAGGTACATGAACTGGGAGTATTGCAACGCCCGCAAAGCCATATTTTCTAGCTTGATTGCAAAATGCTTCCATTTCCGTTTTGCTAGTATAGGGCTCTAATAACGTCTGATCGATTCTCCTAGCTAATTCCTCTCTCGTAATTTTCAGTTTCATTCATACCCCCTCCTTTTAGGTACTTCTTTTATTAAGGCTTCGATTCTCTTGCGAATTTTCTCCACTTTCTCTACCCCTAATTTTTGTTGAGCTTCCTTTAACGTATTAAAAACATCAAGAGGAGTGCTGGTTGCAATTCGATCTGCCCCTGCATCTAACATGGCAAAGGCAATTTCAGCATTTCGAACTCCTCCGGCCACCATAACCCGCAAATGATCACCAAATTCACTTTTTATTAGCCTCACGTGATCAACCGTAGTTACTTGACCAAATCCGCTATTTGTTTTTATGAAGTTGGCTCCCGCTTCTTTTATTATCTTGCATGCTAACTTGATATCTTGAGGAGTTAATTTAGCGGTCATAGGTATAATTTTAACAACCCTCTCACCAGCAATTTCAACTATTTCCCTTATTTCTTTCTCTAAAGAATCATAGTCTCCAGTTTTAAAAGCATACATGTTCATGGCTACATCCATTTCGTCTGCACCATTCTCAACGGCCCATTTTACCTGTTTGAGTTTAACTGGAGTTGGCAAACCTCCAAGCGGGTAGGAAATCGTAGCACATACATCTATTGAAGTGTCTTTAAGGAGCTTGACTGCCAGAGGCAAGTAATAGAGATCCACAGCAATCGCGGCGAATGGATATTGTTTCATTTCATTAATAAATTGTATAACCTCTTTTTGAGAGGCATTAGGCTCAATTATTGAGGTATCCATTATTTTTGCAATGAGTTCTGGCGCTATTTCCATACGTTTATCTAAAATTCTACGGGGTTAATAAAGTTATCACATATATTAACGTGCGAAAGCTAGTGGGGAGCTTCTCCAAAAAGTTAAAAAGATACCGTTTCACGTACGCCGGACTTTCTAAGCATTTTAGGTAAACTCAGGTAAGGTAGAAAGATACGAATTTGGACTTCTCTGCAAGTATATTTGGAGTAAGGAAGTGAAAGATTTTAATCGAAAATTCTACAGGGGTAAAATCTTCGCTAATTTGTGCTTAACTAACGACTCGCATAAAACATGTTGTAGAGTTGAGTTTAAGCTTAAGAGAAAAAATTTCCAAAAATATTTAAATATCCCCTAAAGGTAATACATTTCTGTTTTCTGCAGGGAGCGCGCTAATGCTTCGCTAGCGTGCCTTTGCTAAATAACTGCCTTTTGCTGTCTCAGTCACGGTGTCGATGCCCTACTGCGTGACTGCCTTTACTAAGTATCGTGGGGAGTCTATGGGTCTGTTAAGCTTCTCGCCAAGCCTGTACGCGAGTACGTGTGGGGGAATGGCGAGCGGGATGGGG
>Ga0080004_1125574_pt1 | contig 38515 bp, 37 predicted proteins | sample WasSprMetagenome_FD_69207 | JGI IMG/M metagenome (GOLD analysis project Ga0080004, IMG submission 69207) | Sulfidic aquatic microbial communities from Washburn Spring, Yellowstone National Park, USA - WS (SPADES assembly) (version 2) | ecosystem: Environmental > Aquatic > Thermal springs > Hot...
AGATAGGAAAAATATTGGTTGGCCTCCGTCCCCACAATAAAAAGCCTTTCTGGAGCAAGACGAAGGGACAAAACAAAGTTTATGCCAGCAGGGCCGCCTGCTCCCGTAGCCATTATCCTTTTCAAAGCACCACCTTACAAGCTCGCAAATCTCATATAAAACAAGTCCAATTTATCTCTTCACATAGAGCTTTGGGAAAGGGCCGGTCGTCTAGTTGGTTAGGACGCAGCCCTTACGAGGCTGAGGTCGCCGGTTCAAATCCGGCCCGGCCCACTAAAACTTTTGCTAAGATAAAAACGATGTTTGGTCTTTTGTTAACCTCGGAACTGTCAATGTGACAAGAAATTTTGGGTAAACTTTAGCCTTTGACCACTGCTAATGGTACAAGCCTGGCGACTTTTGTGGCTATGCCGACTTTGTGGCTTACGTCCGCCACTATGTCCACGTTTTTGTATGCTGGGTCTGCTTCTTCTGCCAGCACGACGGCGCTTGCCGCTCGGACTGCTATGCCTCTTTGTTCTAGACTTCTTTTTACGTCTCCGCTGAAGAACCTTTTTTTGGCTGCGGCGCGGCTTAGCATTCTTCCGGCGCCGTGGGCTGTTGAGCCGAAGCTTATTTCCATGGCTTTTTCAGTGCCGACTAACAGCCAAGAGCTTGTGCCCATGCTTCCCGGTATTATCACGGGTTGGCCTACGCTTCGGTAGTCTGCTGGAATTTCCGGATGGCCCGGTGGAAAAGCTCTTGTGGCGCCTTTCCGGTGAACCCAAACCTTTTTCTGTTCGTCGTTAACCTTGTGGACTTCGATTTTGGCGATGTTGTGGGCTACGTCGTACAGTAGTTTTAGGCCGAACTTTTCTGGGTCTTGTTTGAAGACTTGCTGAAAGCTTTGCCTAACCCAGTGCATAATGGCTTGGCGGTTCACAAACGCGTAGTTTACGGCGCAAGCCATAGCCTCATAATAGTCCTCAGCCTCTTTGCTGGTTCCGGGGGCACACGCCAACTCGCGGTCTGGCAAGACAATTTTGTATTTGTGGACGGCGCGCTCCATAACCCGCAAATAGTCCGAGCATATTTGGTGGCCGTAGCCTCTCGAACCACAGTGAATCATTACGGTTATTTGGCCTTCATACTCTATTCCGAAGGCCTTGGCCACCTTTTCATCGTAGATTCTGTAAACCTTTTGGATTTCTAGGAAATGGTTTCCAGAACCCAAAGTGCCTATTTGAGGCAGTCCACGGTTCTTGGCGTTTGTTGAAACCTTGTCTGGATTGGCGTTTTTCATGCAGCCCCGCTCTTCGCAGTGTTCCGCGTCCTCATCCCACCCTAAGCCCTGGTCTATAGCCCATTGAACACCTTCCATGACAAGCCTGTCCAAGTCGTGGATCGTCACTCTGAAGTCTTTTCGTCGGCTTCCCAAACCGCATGGGACGTTCTCAAAAATAGTGTTTGTGAGTTCGACAAGCTTCGGCCTAATGTCTTTTTCGGTTAGGTTTGTCGTTAATAAGCGAACGCCACAGTTTATGTCGTAGCCCACGCCGCCGGGGCTTATGACGCCTTCCTCATAGTCTGTCGCTGCCACGCCGCCTATTGGGAAACCATAGCCTTCGTGTCCGTCGGGCAATGTTATGGAGTACTTGTATATGCCTGGCAAGTGGGCGACGTTGGCGCACTGTTCAAGGGTTCTGTCCGTCTGCATTTTCTCTAACAATTCCTTATTAGCGAACACGACGCCCGGAACTCTCATTCCGGGCTTGTATTTTGGAATGCGCCAAGTGTAATCGTTAATCTTTTCAATGGGAACTTTTTCTGAAGGTGGTCGTCCTTCTCCTTCTTCGCCCATGTTTTTCACCTAGACTAGTGTATAGGAAGGCTTCGATATAAGGGATTTTGGCTTTTATATCAATAAACTATGTTGAAACGGGAGCGCCGAAATTTTTCACGTATTCAAAAATTCCCAGCATGTTTCCGACGAGCGCTTCCTCTGTGAAAATCTTGTGTTTCCTAATGTATTCAATGGCCCTTTTAACGGCGTCGTCGTGTTCAAAAATTCTTTTGCGCATCGCATTTAGGTTTTCACCCTTCTCTAGGGTTTCTTTGGCGATTCTTGCCCAAAGCTTAAGCTTTTCGGCGTAGGCTTGAAGTCTTTCTTTGGCGTTTTCAGTCTTGCCAAAATGCGTGTAGTATAGAATTGAAGGCTTTAGACTTGCCATTTTCTCCAAGGAGGCTAAAGCCATATCCAAGCGAAAGGGTGCAGGCGTGGCTGGGACAACAACATCTATCTCGTTTAGGTAAATCCCTGCAGAATCACCTGTGAAGATGCCGTTGCTTAAAGGTTCATAAAAGCTTAGATGGTGGGGGGCATGTCCAACGGTCTCCAAAACTTTAAGCGCAACGCCCCCTCCAGCGTCCAGAACCATGCCGTCTTGCGCTGCCAAAATCTTGTCCATGGGGATTGGTTCAGGTTTTCCATAGATTTCAGCCACATGTCCAAGAACTATTTGTGCGTGTTGCCAGAGCTTTTCTGGATTTGCAAGGTGGGACGCTCCACGTTCATGGACAACAACTTTAGCCTTTGGAAAACGCCTAGCAACTGGTCCAACGCCTCCGCTGTGGTCCAAATGGATGTGGGAAACAGCAATATAGGCGACTTCTTCAGGTTCAACATCTAGCTTTTCTAGGCCATGGATGAGGTTATGAACTGACGATGTGGGGCCAGTTTCAACAATTATTGTTTTTTCGCCCCTTAAAATGTAGCTTGCAATGAAATTTCTCGTTCCGGCAACCTCAACATCAACCATGTAAATATGTTCGTCAACTTTCACTGGGTCCATGTTTTTCAAACCTTCCATTTGAGGCACAAGTTTCCAGATAGGCGTGCAACAGCTTAAACATTTACATATAAAACCTTTAAGGATAGGCGGTTTTTCTATTTTTGTGGCAAATATGCTTCTTCGAGTTATTAGGAACTTGACGCTTGAAGAGGTTAAAGAACGGATTAGGCGTTTTGAACGGGCGTTCGGAGTGACCTTTGAAAAGTTTGAGGAGTTATTCCTTAAAAAAGGCTTGACGCAAAGTTTGCTGCCGCCTTTTTCGAGTGGGCTGAACTTATTGACAGTTATAAGGGCTATTTGGAAGAGGGAACATTGGACTATGTTGTTGAAACCATAATTCCAGAAACCCTAGTTAGAGAAATAGCCTTCATCATCCGTTAGCAAACAGCAACGCTTAAAAATAGTTAACATTTACAGAAAAGGTTCATTTGGAAAGGCGAGAAAAACATGGTCAACCTCATAATTTTCGGTCCACCCGGTTCCGGCAAAGGCACGTACGCTTCGAGACTTAAGGAAAAGCTCAACGTGGAGGTTATAGCCACAGGCGACCTTTTCAGAGAGATGATAAAGCTGGACACGCCGCTGGGCAGAAGGGTTAAGGAATACTTGAAAAAGGGGTTGCTTGTTCCAGACAACATAACGCTGGAGGTTTTGAAGGAGAATTTGGCTAAAATCCCTAAGGGGAAGGGATTCATTCTTGACGGCTATCCGCGGACAATCTGGCAAGCTCAAGCCCTCGACGAAATTGCCAAAATAGACGCCGTGATCCACCTTGTCGTGCCGGACTGGATAATTGTTGAGCGTTTGTCTTCGAGGCGTATATGCCAAAACTGCGGCGCCATATACAATCTGCTTTTCCTAAAGCCTAAAAACGACATGATATGCGACAAGTGTGGTGGACCGCTTTACCAGCGCCCAGACGACACGCCCGAAGTTATAAGAAAACGCATCGAAGTTTATGAAGAGCAGACGCAGCCGCTCCTAGACTATTATAGGGGTAAGGGTGTGCCCTTTGTGGAAGCTAAATGTGAAAAGCTTGAAACACCGCCTGAAGTTGTCGTTGAAGAGATTTTGAAGGGTTTGAAAAAGCTGAACCTTGCATAATGCATGTTAAATGTCCAAGATAAATTTGACAACAGCCCCGTCCTTTTCCCTTGCTATTTCCATTTGGTGGTACGTGACGGCCTTAACGCCGACCTTCTGCAAATGTTTTTCGGGGTTGAGCTTTTCACCCCAGATTTTGGCTTTAAGCCTAAAACCGCCATTGCTTTTACCAAGTTCCATTATTTTAAATTTCGAGTAGAGCATGCCTTCAATTTCCGCCTTAACAAGAAGCGCCTCAAGCCAATTGTAGAGCAGCGAGTATTCGTCTTCCCCTGAAACTTCCACGTAGTCCTCAACTTCTGGATCGACTTTCTCCACGTCGGTCATGACGTCAAACATGGCGACTGCTGCGTTCTCGAAAGCCTCAGCTAAATCTTTTCCATAGGCGGCTATGTACGCGTCTGCCACATGCTCCAGAAACGTGTAGCCCTTTTGGCTCTCCATAACCTGCCGTATAAACTATGAGGCGAGCAATGCTTTAAACTATTTGCTGCGTCCACAAAATTGGGTGATTGTTTAGAAATATTTTGGAATTTTTTGAATAGCCGCCACTGTTAGCTTCGCAGCGTTTTCAATGTCATTTAGGCTTGCAAGGGAAACGGGACTATGAATGTATCTGGTTGGCACCGATATTACGCCGCTTGGAACTCCCTCTCTGGTTAGGGCTATGCGGGCAGCGTCGGTTGAGCCGGGCAACCCTGTTTCAAGCTGATATGGTATATTGTTTTTCTCTGCCGCCTCCACCAGGAGCCTTAAAACCTTTGGATGGGTAATTAACCCCATATCTGCAACTTCTATTGCTGGTCCCTTCCGCATTTTAACCGGGGCCTCTACTTCCTTGACGCCTGGAACGTCGCCCGCCACTGTCACGTCGAGGGCTATGCCCACGTCTGGGTATATGCCGAAAGCCGCCACTGTAGCGCCTCTTAAGCCTACTTCTTCTTGTACTGTTCCGACGGCGTAGACTGTGCATTCCGTTTTCTTCAACATTTTCATGGCTTCAATCATGACTACGCATCCTACGCGGTCGTCGAAGGCTTTTCCGATGACAGAGTCGTTTCCTATGCGGGCAAATTTTATGTCGAAGCTTACGGGGTCGCCTATTTTCACGCCCATTTTTTTGGCTTCTTCTTGGTTTTCAGCGCCGATGTCTATGAAGAGCTCGTCGTAGGTCAACACTTTTTTGCGCTCCTCCTCTTTCTGGATGTGGGGTGGCTTTGAGCCAATTATCCCGTGTAATGGCCCCCTCTCAGTGTGCACGATCACCTTTTGCGCCAAAAGTATGCGGTCGTCTATTCCTCCAATCTTAGAAAACTGGAGAAAACCATCCTTAGAAATAGTTTTGACGAAAAGCCCTATCTCATCCATGTGGGCTGCAAGCATAACTTTCGGCGCGTTTTTCTCGCCCCTTTTTATGCCTATAACGTTTCCAAGCTTGTCCTCTGAAATTTCGTCCACATGAGGCTTTAGCGTTTCCTTCATGATTTTCCTAACTTCATCTTCTCTTCCAGCAACTCCGCATGCGTTTGAAAGCTTCTCTAATGTTTCAACAATAGACACGCGTTCTCCCTCCCTATTAAAGATGGATACTGGATGCTAAAGCTTTATATTAAACGGTTGTGGTATTAGCTCAGCTGCTGAATCATGGGCTTTAATGTTTCAACCCTTGAAAGGGTGAAAAATTAACAGTTGGGCAATTCTCTTAAGGAAATTTCCAAAAAGATTAGAACCTACCTTCATATTACGAAGGCTAACGGAATAGCCAGAAGATACTTTGTAATTAACGGTTTCGACGGCGCCATGACAACCTTCGGCATAGTCCTTGGCTCATGGATAGCAGGAGTCGCAAAGCCTGAGATTGTTTTGCTCGCTGGTTTCGGCGCATGCCTCGCCATGGGAGTTTCGGGGTTTTTCGGCGCTTTAATGGCTGAAAAGGCCGAAAGAGAACGCCACCTTAAAGAAATGGAAGAAGCAACAAAAAACCGCGTAAACCCCATACATTATAGGGCTGCCCGCTTTGTTGTAATGTATGTAGCCCTAATAGATGGCTTGTCGCCAGCCCTAACAGCATCAATAGCCCTTTCGCCTTTCTTTTTAGCGTCCATAAAAATCATCACAGTTTCAAACGCCTACACAATTTCATTGGCGCTTTCCATGGCAACCTTGTTCCTTTTAGGCATATACCTAGGTAAAATAGCAAAAGAAAATGGATGGATTTATGGCGTGGCGATGATTGCTGTGGGCGCATTAACGGCGCTGACTATATTTTTAATCCAACGGTTCTTGGGCGCTTAACCACTTACAATGAAAGTTAATATTTATTTACTTAATGGGTCTTCTTACCTACTCTTTAAATTGTTTAAGGATCTTGGTAAAAGGAGGCGAGAACCATTGCGTGTGTCACAGAAAATTGCCTTAACCGCAGTGTTCGCCGCTTTACATGCCGTTTTATTTCTGCCAGGAGGCGCATGGCGAAGTCTTGTCATATATTTGATGCCTATTGAAGGAATTGTGCTGGGTCCATCGGTGGGGTTTGTGGCTGCTTTGATTGGCAGCGCTGTCGCCCGGTTGATTAAGCCAGATATATTTTGGATGTTTGGGATCATCGCCGAGCCAATAGGAGTGGCGGCAGCCGGACTATTGTCCAGAGGAAGGTGGAAGGAAGTACAACTTATATACGGCGTAATGCTTGGAGCTTACTTCCTCCATCCCTATGGGAGAATGCTTCCCCTATGGACAGTTTTAGACTTGCTTATAGCTTTTGCACTAGTCTATCCAGTTTCAAGAATTGGCATTTGGGTTTGGACAGGACAAGCCAAAAAGTTTGCGGCAGCCCTATTACTGATAGCCTTTGTAAGCACGGTGGCAGACTCCATGACAAGGGTTTTTCTGTTGATTCCATGTCGACTTTACGATTTCTTCGGTCTTTCATACGATGTTTTGGCTTATGAATGGTTCATCCCCGGAGCTGTTGGATCCTACATCGAAGATTGTCTTGTAAGTGTTGTGACGTTTACTGCGGGTATTCCTTTGCTGCTAAGTTTAAGAAAGGCAATGGGCTTAACTCAGCCCTTATCATAAGAGAAAAAGGGAGTATAAGATTTTAAGTTGACTGTTGTGATGCTGGTTGCTGTTTTCTGAGTTCTAGATGCTCTGTCAGTAGTAAGACACCTTCAATTATGAGGAATATTCCCAGTATGATTCCAACGAGATCTGGCACCAATATCACTATAATGCCGAAGATTATGCATAGGATGGCGAGCACCGGCTTTGAGACCGTTATGCCTATTTTTTTCAGGCCCTTTTCAACAACTTCTGTCATTTTTGTTCACCTCTTCCAAACGTAAGACAATCAGTAATTTTGGCTATTCTGATATTTAAGCTTGAGCCATTTGAGCGGCATGTTTATGCCGACTATAAAAGTATATATTTGAAGGTTTGAAGTTAATATTTCTTGGAGAAGTTGAATGGAACAGCGTAGGATAATGTCTCTTGGCCGCTCCTCGCTGGTTGTTTCGCTTCCAAAATATTGGATCGAGTTAAACGAGCTTAAACGGGGAGACGTTGTTTCAATGGCCATAAATAGGGATCGCTCTCTCGTGATTTTTCCTGGTGCCCGGAAGCAGCTGGAGCTTCCCCAAATAACACTTCACGTTGAATCGGATAAGGACATAACTTATATTATACGCAGTATAATTGCCTGTTATCTTAATGGTTACTCTCAGATCAAACTGGTTTCCGACAAGTTTTTCACAGTGCCGCAGCAGAAGGCAATCCGACGGATAGTCCAAATGCTTTACATGCGTATAATGGAGGCAGACGCTAGAGAAATGTTGATTGCAACTCTCCTAGACGAATCTAAGGCTTCTTCTATTGAAACTGGCATCCAAAGAATGTATAAGATTTCAAGCTCCATGTGCCGAGATGCCTTCATAGCCTTGAAAAATCAAGATGCAGCCCTTGCAAAATCTGCCTATGCTATGGATGACGAGGTTGACCACTTTTCATATTTCCTCCTAAGACTCGTGCGCAGAGCAGCCGTTGATCCGGCGTTAGCTAATCAGCTTGGAGTTGAGCCATTAGAATGTTTGGACTATCAGACTCTTATTCACCGCATAGAGATGGTGTCCGATCAAGCCTCAAACGTGGCTAAACATGTAATAATGCTTAACGGGGCTGGAAAGCAAATTTCAAAACAACTTCTTGAAAAAATGTATTTAGCCGGATTTGACGCGTTAGACCTTTATGATAAGGCTGTAAACGCCCTTTTAACAAAAAACGTTAAAAGCTCAATCGAGGTCATCGAGAATAAGGCTATAATAGAGAAATTGGATAGGGAGATTGCATCCTTAGCCTTTTTGAAGGAAAAGGACACAGAGGTTATTTGTGCAAGCTGTTCTATCAGGGATAGCATTCAAAGGATAGCTGAGTATGCTGCTGATATTGCAGAGATAACCATCAACCAGTCTTTTAAACCGCCTGTTTAGCGCTGTTCAGCTTTTACGCTCTTTTGAAGGATAGCTCACTGTAACGGTGAGCTTCGCTGCCGGAATTTCGCCTCTAAGGATTTTCCGCGCCAACTCCATGGCATAGTTGTAGCTGTAGACTGTTCCTTTGCCGTTTCTCCGCGCTTCTTTTAGGATTTCACGTTCAAGTTTGTATTTGAGCCTTCCAATGGTTAAGGGGCCTATGCCGAAGATTCCGGGGGCAAACTCCCTCATGTCGTCGTCGAACTTCAATCCTTCCACTCCAAGGGGCGGCACAGCGTTGACGTCGGCTATAACCTTGACAAATTTAACCTGATCCAGCATTTCCTTCGTTATTATGCGAACTCCGGCAACAGACGCACATAGTATAATGTCAGCGTTGTTTATGACTTCAATCTTCTTCTCCGGCGTTGGAGCGAAAACTCCTTCGACTTCCACTCCATATTTCTCTCGGAGTAGCGCTGACAGCTTCGCAACGTATTCGTCTCCATCCTTTCTCTCAGGGTTTGGACTTACAATCATAATCTGGCATCCAAGCTTAGCCAAAAGAATTGCTGCCACTCTGCCAACAGCACCTGTGCCAAAAACTGCTACCCGTTTGTCCTTAATGTTTCCAAGTTTGGCCTTGGCAATGGCGTCCTCAACCTTGGCCACCATGGCTGCCGCCGTGGTATATGCGCCAGCTGGATCAACTATCACGTTAGCCTGGAATGGCGGAAACATGGTTTCACGCACAACCTTGAGGACTTCCTCTGCCTTCTCCATGTCCTTTCCACCAATGAAGAAGCATGTACGCTTGATTCCCTTCGGATCCCTTGAGAATATGGCGTCTTGCACAATTCGTTTGGCTTCGTCGGGTGTTACATCCTCGTATGGGACTACCACGCTAAATCCAGCGTCATAGGCCATGCAAATGTCGAATGGGCTGGCTCTTTTATCAGTGTCTAGGAAGAAGAGAATATAGGGTGCTTCTTCAGCAGACGTTTTAATGACTGGTTTAACTTGAATCTGCATTGATTTGAGCAAATCCTCGATTTCCGCCATTGGCGCCTTCTCTTTTGTGAAAATCAATTTTTTCGTGGGGTGAATTGTTTCTACGTCAACATCCACGGATTCCAACACCTTTTTTACGCCGTTAACGTGTTCCGGGCTCGATAGGTGCATGCATACAACTTCTGGCTTGTCTATTTTTCTTGCATTTTCAAGGATACCCATAGCAATCCAGCTTTCTCTGACTGAGAACTTTGCCTCCCGCTCCGCCTCTTCGATTTCCTGCTGTAAACATTGACCATAAGCTATTAGGTATTCTTTTTCGGTGCTGTTTTCCGGCAACTCTTCTATAGCCTTTAATATGCGGTCTCTAAGCTGTTTCTTCTCCTCTAGGAGGGAGGCTACATATCCTTTAGCGTTTTCATCCATGTCGACGGCGAAGAATGGAACGTTGAATTTGCGGCTTATCTCGGCAAGAACATTGTTCTCACCGAATTCTTTGGTTGAACGGTTTCCCAACTCTTCGGTTATAAAGTCGGGCTTAACTTCGTCTATCAGCTTTTCAAAGAAATTGCAGAAAGCCACAGAAGGCTTGAACCTTGATGATAGAATGTTTTTCGGCACGTTGTTTTGAGGCTCCACAATCCAGAATGGTTCACTGTACTCTTTTTCGACCACTAAAACTTTCAACTTCTTTCCTTCTAAGGGCGTTATTTCAAGGCTTTTCATTTTTTCACCTAGAAGGGAGTAAGAAAACCGCAGAATATATACTTAGCCGAAATATTGCATATGTATGTTAATATCGTATATACAATTACATTAGCGAAAGGCTTCCTCAAAAATAGGGGAGTCCATCAACCGCTCCTTAACCTTAAGCTTCCCCTCCTTGGAGTGTGGTCTCCTAACAAGAGTGTCTGAGTATTTCTCTATCTCCCTTGCTTGTTCGGCAAGGTAGGATGCCACCTCTGCAATTTCGTGGGCGCAGGCGACGAGTGGAAGATATTTCTCCCTCTCTTTTTCCATGAAGCATGCCCTGGTGTTTATTTCCGCAATTTTCTTTGTCAACTCATACGCCGCCATAGCTTTTGCAAGGGCATAGGGGTTTCTAAAGTCAGAATTATCTCTAATGGTGTCTGTGTCAATGATTAGTCTTGGCAATTCAAATGTTAAGCCTTCTTTGCAACATTGGATGATTCTATCGATTTCCTGCTGAATTATTTTGTAGACACCCGTTATTGCCAACACTTTTATCACGTTTGAGTTGAAAATTGCCATTTCAGTTGGGTCTAGAAATTCTCTCCTGGCACCTATGAGGGGGTCACCCATAACAATAATGTAGCCGAACCCTTGTTTTTCAAACTCTTCTTTAAGGCGTTTTCCAGGAGCGTCGGAAATGAATATGCTTGGAACCTTTTTCTCCAAGAGGATTTCCATGGCTTTTCTCGGCCCCTGAACCGCCGGGTTTGGTGAAATGAAAATAATAAAGTCGGGGTTGAAGTCGAAAATTTTCGGTAAGGCTTCTGCCACCTCTTCAGCCAGCATTTTCGCCCCCGTCGTTATGGTTCTGACGCTTATGTCTTCCCTGTCAGCCAACTCGTCCAACAGCAGTTCAAGCAAAGGAGCAGTCCCAATGTTTCCACATTTGAAGATGCCAACCCTAACCTTCTTCAAAGGAGACACCCTTGTCAAACTAGAAAAGCCATATTTAGAAGGCAATGTTTATAAGCATTTCAGAAAGTTGCCCAAAACCTTAACCTTTCTGTTTAACGGTTGCATTTTCCGTTAATGTTGGAATCCTTCTTTCAATAGCTGTGTAAATTAGGCAGCCAAAACCAATACTTATGCATCCTTGAATGGCATTAAAGACTCCTGTAAGAGAAAGATAGATTAATGGAATTTCCTTATAGCTTGTCGGGATTGGCATTATTCCGAAGTAGATTAATGCAAAGTTTGCGGCGGTCATCACTAAAACCCTTGCTATAATGCCTAAGATAATGGCTGCTGGCAACGTGAACCTTTTGGCTATTTTAAACCCTATAAACATGCCGAGAACCGTTGAAAATTCTGCGATTCCTTTCATTAAAGCGCTGATGATCTTTCCGCTGCGAGCCAATATGGCGAGAACAGCAATGCCAGACGTAAAGGCTCCAGAAACCAAACCATACAGTAGCAGAGATAAAACGATGGGCACCCCTGTAAAGTCAAATACTAGAAATTCAAGCCCCGGAACTGGAAATGGAATTTTCAAACCGGAATATTTCATTGCATAGTCGAAGACAACCACTAATGCGGCTAACACAATCACGCCGGCTAGTGTTTTTGTGGTGATTTTCATTTGGAGGCCCCTTTGGCTGTGGCTTGTTTTTTCGTTGAAAGTTTGATTAGGAGGTTTAAGGCGTTTTGTTCGAGGCTTGCATCTTTCGTTGTGATGGCTCCAGCTTTCTCCGTTGCAGAGAAAAATTCTTCGCCCTTTTCTGTGCGTATAATCGCGAAGGTCCAACCTTCCAGTCCCAGTCCTCCTACGGATATGTCTGCAAACTCTGAGCTGAAGTCCACGCAGAAGTGGCAGCTTTTTCTGGCGTATTGCTTTGCCTCTGCAAGGGGTATTGCCACCGTCTCAGAGTCCAACGTGACAAGCATTTTGCCCTTAATGTTGATTTTTTTGATACGGTACGGGTCTATGCCCAGTTTTCCATGTATATGATTTTCCACGAGTCCTTCATAGATGAAGCATTCGGAGCAAGCCAACCCTATCAGAAGCTTTAGCGGTGTGATGTATTTTTTGAGTCCAGCCAGCTGCATTTTTCTAATGGCGCGGATTTGGCACGGGGTTCCAACAAATGCTACGCTGTTTTTCTTTTGTTCAATTGCCTTTGCCATTGCGAGAATGTTTGGCGAGTAAAAGTATTTTGTTCCGGCGGACTGCAAAATTTCCTCTGCTGTTGTGGCGAGGATTGGACGAGGGAAGAAAGGCTTTTCTTTCTCGCTTTTTGCAACTATTGCACTGTCTATCAATTTGTTCTTTAAGGCGAATAGGAGTATGGCTGTCACAGCCCCTCCGTCTTGGCAAACCTCCAGAATTTGGCTGTCCGCTGCCCGCGCCAAGACAAGCCGCTTATACACTCCGAAGGCTTCGTGGGTTTTTCGTTCTCTGTTAAAAACAAGGTTTTCGATTGTGGATGATGGAAACTCGTATTGGGGACATGCATGTGCGCATATCCCGCAAACCTTGCACTCCTTCACCAAGTTGGGCTTCTCGTTAGCGTATTCTAGGCAGTTAAATGGGCAGACAAGCACGCATGTGCCGCAGCCAACACATCTTCCAGCTTCAACAACTGCTTTACATATAGACTCTTCAAAGCTTACTTTAACCGGCTTCATAATAGGCGGTTTTAGAGTTTAGACAAATAAATAGTTTTAGGCGTTTTGGACCATTTCACGTGCCTTTTCAAGGTTTGACAGCGAAAACTCTTAAAGCAGAATTTGCAATATTCAACGGCTAGGTTTCAAATATGTTGCACGGCGAAACCAAACTGGAAACGGTTGGATACGACGAAAAAGACAATTTTGGACCATGCTTCATAGTGAAGACTCCTAAAGGCCACACGGTGAAAGTTGCAGACACTTTTGCCGAAATGTTTCCTTTGTGGGTTGGAAGAGTGCTCATAACCGCCGACAACGAAAAATGGGCTTTAACCGCCGCTGAAGTAGCCACCGGTTTCGCCACGAGCGTTATCATGGCGCCTGCAGAGGCTGGCGTGGAGGGGCTAGTGTCGAAAGAGAAAACTCCAGACGGACGGGTGGGCGTCCTAATCCAAATTTACAACCGCAGCCGTTTCGACTTAAAAGCCCAAATGATGCTGCGTATAGGCCAATGCGTAATGACTTGTCCAACCACGGCGGCTTTCGATGCTCTTCCCAACGCTAAAAGGAGGCTGAAGGTTGGGAGAAGCCTCCGCTATTTCGGCGACGGCTTCCAAAAGAAAGGCGTCGTCGGCGGGAGGAAGGTTTGGCGGATCCCCGTGATGGAAGGCGAATTTGTTGTTGAAGACTCCTTCGGCGCTGTTGAAGCCGTTGCAGGTGGAAACTTCCTCATATTGGCGAGAGATAAAATGGCTGGGCTTCAAGCGGCTGAGGAAGCTGTAAAAGCCATCAAAAACGGTGCAAGCGAGGTTATAATGCCCTTCCCAGGTGGGGTCTGCAGGTCTGGGTCTAAGGCGGGCTCCCTAAAGTATAAGCTTAAGGCTTCGACAAACCATCCGTTCTGTCCAGCCCTCAAAAAGGTTACGGCTGACTCTCAGTTGCCGGAGGACGTGAACTGTGTTTACGAGATAGTGATTAACGGTTTAACCCTTGAAGCGGTTAAGAAAGCTATGGGTGAGGGCATAAAAGCCGCCATAAACGTTCCCGGTGTTTTGAGGATTTCCGCCGGCAATTATGGTGGGAAACTCGGACCCTACAAAGCTTTTCTGAAAGAAGTTTTAGGGTTATCCTAACCCTTATTAATCACCATTCTATTTTTGGTTTTGCCAAAGGGCGCAAATCGCCCTAAAATTAACCCTATGCAAGTGAAAGAGGCTTTGAGCACCCCTAGAAAAAGAACATCTCTTGAACTTTTCAGGTTAAAAAAGATATTGAACATGCTGGCCAACAAGGAGGGGCGGGGTACAGAGCTTATTTCGCTTTACATTCCGCCTGGAAAACAGATAAGTGAAGTTATGAATATGCTTAGGGAGGAGTATGGCACTGCCTCCAACATAAAGTCCACTACAACCCGCAAAAACGTTCAAGACGCCATAGTTAAAGTGCAGCAACGCCTAAAACTGTTTAAGGAAACCCCGGAAACTGGGCTTGTAATTTTCTGTGGGGCGGTGCCCCAAAACGGCGCTGGAACCGAGAAAATTGAAACCTACGTGATAATACCGCCAGAACCAATAAACATTTACCTTTACCGATGCGACTCCCGCTTCCACACAGAGCATTTGCAGGAGCTTCTTCGCGAAAAAGAGGCTTATGGCATAATTCTCATAGATGCGACGGCGGCAACCCTTGCAGTTTTGCAGGGTAGAAGGCTTGAAATAGTGCGGGAGGTAACCTCTGGCGTTCCAGGCAAAACCAGGGCTGGAGGGCAGTCCGCTAGAAGGTTTGAAAGGCTTAGAGAAATGCGGCTTCAAGAATATTTTCGGCGGGTGGGCGAGCACGCCAACGAAGTTTTTCTGCCAATAGAAAATCTTAAGGGCATAATTATAGGCGGGCCTGGTCCAACTAAATATGACTTTGAGAAGGGCGATTACTTGAATTATCAGTTGAAGGAGAAGATTATTGACACGGTTGACACGGCTTACGTGGATGAGCAAGGCGTTAAAGAGGTTGTGGATAAGGCGCCTGAGATCATGCGGAAAATCCGCTACATAGAGGAGCGCCAAATAATGCAGCGGTTCCTTTACGAGATAGGCCACGACACGGGTTTAGCCACATATGGTGAGGAAGCAGTGAGAAAAGCCCTTGAAGCGGGAGCGGTTCAAACGCTACTATTATCTGAAGGCTTGGACATAGCCCGCATAAAAATAAAGTGTAGTGCATGCAGCTACGAAGAACAGCAAACGGTTAGGGGACCAATGCTAATGAGTTTTGAGCAAAGCCTCGTTGGGAAACCATGCCCAAAATGTAAGGCTCCATCTCTGAGCATTGTCGACAAACAAGAGCTTATAGAGGACTTTGCCAAACTAGCCGAATACACAAACACGGAAGTAGAAATAATATCTGACGAAACTGAAGAGGGGCAGATGCTCAAAAACTCTTTTGGCGGAATAGCCGCAATCCTACGCTTCAAACTTCAAGAGTAGAGAGCTGCATTTGTGGATATTAGGGAACCTCATATCGCCACATTACTGTCTCGTTTGGAGACAAAATGTATGCGTCAGCGCCGACGTTGCCAAGTTTCCATTTACCGTCGGCAGGGTCCCAGTAATACCACATCCAATATTTGTTTCCACTGTTCCAAACGTTGTTTATAGCTTCTACAAAACACTTGCCGGGGCTTTGATATTCATAATATTTGTAGTTTAAGACAGCTACTCTTTTGGTTGCGCTTAAAAGGTCGCATCCTGCAAGCACGAGGGTGCCATTGTGCCAGACTATTGTTCCGTTCCATCCTTCATAGTTTATGCATATGTTGACGCGCATAACCTGCCCTTTATATTCTTCAAGTTTCGCAAGCAGGTTTTGATACTCAATGTAGTAGTATCCGGCGATCAATCCCACGAGCGCAATGGATGTCAACCATCCCAAGCCGAATATTACGAGGCTTCTTTTTGAGAACTCCATAAACCTTCACCTAACAGTTTGCTTACGATTCTAACTAGGATGAAAAACGCGCCGCCGAAAAATGCGACGTTTGAAGCTATGTGGATTGCTGTGAACCATACACCTTGAATCAAGGCGACGATTATTGGGACTCCGGAGGGTAAAGCCCACCCAACATTCGTGATTACATCGTATATCAGCGTGAGAAAGGCTGCGAGAAATGAAACCTCCAACCTCAAAACTTTTGTTGGACTAGCCACATTGTTGGGGTTTCCGCCTAAAATTTTGCGATAAAATCCGCCTGTGAAACCTATCAGAGCCATTCCAGCCATTTGGAAGGGCATTATTATTCCGGCGAAGCCCCATGATGAGAAAAAGCCGTTTATAAACATTGTTAAGGCACCTACTAAAGCTCCAAAGCCGGCGCCAAACAAAAAGCCGACTAAAAAAGAGATGAGGGATGTGGTTTCAACGTTTGGCGGTCTTGGGGTTAACTGTATTCCAACGCATAGGGCGGTCATAACTGCCAGCAATGCTGTGTGTTTGCAGTTCATTTCGTTAAACCCGCCGGTTTTCAGCGCAAGCTTTCCCGTCATTTTTCTATCCATTTGCAGTGTTAGTGTTATCCGAACTGTCCGTTGGGTTTGTGATGATTTTAACCTTAATTTTGTCGCTTCGTATATACCCGGCCTTTTCAGCCCAAACGGACGGGTCATATTGCACCGTTATGGTTACATAGCCTGTTGAATTGGTTGTGTATCTCCTGTTTAAGAAGCGGACGGTTGCTCCTTCAAGAGGCTGCCAACGGTCGCTTGTGTCGTTGTAGTAGGCGACAAATACTGTTATGTTTTCTCCCACGTGCACCTCGGTCTTGTCCACCCATATTTTCAGCGGCATGTCAGTCCAATTGCCATAATAGATTAGCAGTTCTCTGTGGGGCGGGCTTGGAGGCGACGTAACGTTCCATTCAAAGTCAGCCATGCCGACGTAAGGCATATGGTAGTCTACACGGTACATCCAACCAGATAAGCCGACAGCCTCCTGTCCAGCTATGTTGTAGACATATAAGCCATAGGCCGTTTGTCTAACTTTGTAGGTGAAACGGCCAACTTCGGCGGCTTTGTCTAAAGCTCCGAGCGCCGTTGGCTTTGGCAGATAATGTGATTGACCGGCATCGTCAATTATTATGGATGCTGCCACGAAGACTTTGCGCCGCCAAAGGGTTGCCCATTTCCCTTCAATTCTCACGTATATTGGTAAGCCGTTGGTTGGATACTGCCTCAAACATAAGGCGACTACAGCGTAGCTTGTCATAAGCGCTTTATTGGCTGGCGTGGTTTCCGTCCAGTTAAAAGAGCCGTCTGCGTTTTGAAGACTTAACAAGTGGTCGATTACGCTGTTGTTGTCTATTTTCCAGTCTGCCGGGTTTTGTCCAACGCTGCAGATAGCGCCTATAGCCCAAGAGTCAGAGGCGCTGTTCACTAAGCCCCAGCTTGAAAATCCCCCGTTAGACTGCTGTTGACTTTTCAGGTACTGCAACGCTTTCATAATAGTGCTTGTTGAATTGTCTTCGCCAGCAGCGATTAAAGCCATAACTGCCGCAGCTGTGTCATCTACGTCGCTTGTTCCGCCGACAGCCCAGCTCCAGCCTCCATCAGCGTTCTGGTGATTTTTAATAAAGCTGACTGAGCTTCGAATTATCGTTGAGTTTGCAGCTTCACCTGCTGAAACTAGCGCCATGACGCCCCAAAAGTCATCATTCAACTGCGATTCGCTTCCGATCTGGCCATTTTTAAATAAGCCTTTAAGAATTTCAACATAATTTGTGCCACTTATGTTTCTCGGATCTTCACCAGCCGCCGCCATCGCCAAAATGAACCTTGCAACATCCGTGGAAACATTCAAGTTTAGCTGACCCCTATTCTCGATTAAATATTCGACCAAGGATTTTCCGCCAGACTTTTTCCAGTTATGAGGGTCTTCGCCAGCGGCGGCAGCCGCCATAGCCGCCCAACAAGACGTTGCAAAATCCGATATTTTACCGTCAGCTCCTTGAACGCTTTTCAAGTAGTTGAGGGCTTTCGATAAGGGGCTATCGCCACCAACAACCGTTTGAGTTGCTTCCTCCAAGTTTCCGGCTAAAAATAGGGAGGAAAAAAGCAATAGGATAAGTAGGAAGCAAAAGGTAATCACGTAGTGGATGCTTCCAGCATTTTTCACGTCGTCCGTCTCCTCGCTGATTTACGCTTGAAGAGAACAACAGCTGCCAAAATCAAGAAGACCACTGTGCCAATAAAGCCGTTAGGTATTTCGAAGATCGGTTCGACATTAATTGACACTATTACTGTTATGGAATCAGTTTCAGGAGCTGCACCAGGCGCATAAACAGTTAATGTTACGGAATAGTTTCCAGCCGTGCCGTAGGTGTGGTATATTATTGGCTCGGTAGTGACTGTTACATTTCCATCTCCAAAGTTCCAGCGGTACTCTGTTATCGGCATGGTGTGGGTTCCATTGCATCCTGGAAGAGAGGCTGAAGCATCAAATTTTATGTTTTCCCCAACCATCGCTGTTTCTGGAAATACTGTGAAGTTTGCTTTGGGGCCGTGAGGCTGAACCACAGTTATTTGTTTCTGCTCAATGCTCCATAGGCCGTTGCTGTCTGTAACATTTAGAGTTACGGTGTACGTGCCCGAACTGTTGTAGGCGTGGGCGACAACTCTGCCGTTGGCAGAGCTTCCATCTCCAAAATTCCACGCATAATCCACTATTATGCCTCCGTTTGGCTTTGAGGCTGAAGCATCAAAAGTAGCGGTTTGCCCAACCTTAGGAATTGAAGGCGTCCACGTGAAGCTGGCTGTTGGATGCGGCGTCATGGTTGGCGGTGATGGTGGCCACATGGTGCGGTTTTCATAATACCATGCAATGATATCCCCGTCGGCGAGCATGTACTTGTTGCATGCAACAGCTCCCATTTCCCAGCATTCAGCCGTGCTATTCCAACGCCACCACATCCAGAAGTAGACCCATGAAACATAATCGTTCCAAACGCCGTTTATAGCGTCAACAAAAGCGTCGGCGCCCCACATTGTGTATTCCACGGAGGCAACAGCCTCCGTAGCCTTTAAAACGGATGGAAAACCTGGCAATTCCACGTTTTCATACCATACCATCGTGTTATTTCCATAATCCAACAGTATGTCAACCTTTGACGCTGGGGGTTGTGGAGGCGGCCAAACAGTGCAGTCTTCGTATAACCATGCTATGGTATCGCCATCCGCGAGAACATGCTTGTTGCAGGCCACCTGTCCAGTTTCCCAGCATTTAGCCGAATGGTTCCAGTACCAGTAAATCCAAAACGTGTAGTTGACATAATCGTTCCGGACATTATTTATGGCATCCACAAAGGCGTCTGCACCCCACAATGAAATCTTAACCGCCGCAACCATCTTTGTAGCTTTCAAGACGGAGGCAAATCCCAGCACTTCTAAATCTTCGTAGGAAACCATTGTGCCATTACCATAATCCAGCAAAACGTCAATTTTCGTCACCGGTGGACTTGGCGGAGGACTTGGAGGCCAGCTGCTACAGTCTTCATAATACCATGCCACCACGTCAAAGTCCTCTAAAACGTACTGGTTACACGCCACAGGTCCAAGCTCCCAGCATCCAGCCGACCCATTCCAGTACCACCACATCCAGTAGTAGGGATAGTTGTTCCAAACTCCATCAATGGCGTCCACAAAGGCCGCCCCGCCATACCATGAAACATTCAAAGAGACTGCCACCTGCTGCGTTACATTGTAAACAGTGTCGTCGCCAGCCTGCAATATGCACGAAACCCATCTGCACGTGCCGTTCCCATAATCCACCCGCACATCCACCAACTTAAAAACGGGATCCTGCGCAACACCAATCCCAACCCGCGGACCCACAACAACCATACAAAGACAAAGGCAAACCATCGCAACCAACACCAAAATTCTTCCCTTCAAGATCTCTCCTCCCTTCTCTTTGTAATTGGATGGATAATCCATCCAACATATAAAATTTTTGCTGACACGCCAAAAACCCATAGTATATTTTGAGGAAAATGGTGGGGTAGCTGGGATTTGAACCCAGGATCGCCAGCGCCCCAGGCTGGTATCCTAGACCAAGCTAGACGACTACCCCAATAGAATAGTCGAGTACCCTCTTGCTTATTTGCATTTTCTAAGGCATTTGTAGCTTTGGTTTGTGGGGATTTTGACTTTTGAATGGTTTGTTGTTCTGCTTTTTACTTATTTTGGCTGATTGTTTTCCTCTTTTAGGGTTTTTGTTGATATTTCCCTTATTAGGGGTTCTTGATGACCGCCTTCTATCTCTATTTTGGCGTTTGGGTACTGCTTTTCAAGCTGTTGGCGGATTGCGTTCACATCCACGTCTTTTCCCACTTTTGCTTTTACTTTCGTGCCTTCGGGTGTTTGGATCACACTTATGGAATAGCCGCTTGAAAATTCGGCTTTCTCCAAGTCTTTAAAGAGGTTTTCCATATCGTCAAAAATGGAGCCGCTAAGTATTCCTTCTACAAGGCTGCGTTTCCGCCTTTTCTCGGCGGGCACACAGCTTCCCCGTCCAGAGATAAATGGGGTTTGCTGGTTTAAAAGTTTCGTTAAACATGCTAGTTAGGTTAATAAGGGGGGATGTGTCAAAGTGTGTTGCGTGAAGTTTGATGGTTGGTAAAGTTGTCGTCTTAATGGGTTCAGAGAAAGACTTGGAGTTTGCAAGGGAGATTGGCAGACACCTTGAGGCTTTTGGTTTAATCTACGAGTTTCGGGTGGCTTCAGCTCACAAAACCCCGGAAAAAGTCCTTAAGATAATTAAAGAATATGAGGATGAAAACATTGTTTACATAACCGTTGCGGGCAGATCAAATGCCTTAAGCGCTTTTGTGGACGCCAATACCATAAAGCCGGTCATCGCTTGTCCACCGTACTCGGATAAGTTTGCGGGAGCCGACATTTATTCTTCGCTTAGGGTTCCAAGTGGTATAGGCTCCGTTGTGATTATTGAGCCTGAGGGTGCCGCCATTGCCGCGGCTAAAATCCTTGCTTTGGCGGACAAGAAGCTTGAGGAGCGCGTTAAAGCCTACCAGCTTGCCAGGAAGGAGGAGATTGAAAAGGCGGACAAATCTGTTAGGCGGGGTTAAGCCTTAAAAATGGAGTTTTGTGCTTATGGGAAGCGTTAAAGACCTTGAAATAGTGAAGAAGCCCACTAAAACCCGCATGGGAATCGGCAGATTCCACTTTTCAGATCGCTACTCGGTTTTTGATTGGGGTGAAATGCCAGACCACATCGACGGGAAAGGGGCGGCACTTTGTCTCATGGGGGCTTACTGCTTCGAAAGGCTTGAAGAGCGGGGCATCCAAACCCATTACCGTGGACTTGTAGACGAAAAGGGTAGGGTTTTGCGTTTCGATGAGTTGGAAAAACCCATCAACATAATGGAGTTCCACCTTGTGAATGTTTACCGGCCTAAAGCCTACGTGGAGGATGGCAAATTAAAGTATGATTACAGCTTTTACACGCCAAAGTTAAAGAACTTTCTGATCCCGCTGGAGATCATTTACCGCAACGGTTTGCCAGAAGGTTCCTCGGTTTTCAAGAGGCTTGAGCAAGGTTTGGTGACACTTGAAGACTTGGGCTTAGACCATTATCCAAAGCCAGGTGAAAGACTTGTCAAGCCAATCCTCGACGTGAGCACCAAATTCGAGGAAAGCGACCGTTATATTACTTGGCGGGAAGCCCAACAACTGGTAAGGTTGACCGACAGCGAACTTGAAGAAATAAAAAGTGTGCTCCTAAAAGTTAATGATACAATCACCGAAATTGCTTCCAGGGCGGGTTTGGTGAACGAGGATGGCAAAATAGAGCTAGCCTTCAACGACAAGAGAAGGCTTATGGTGGCAGACGTGGTTGGCACACTGGATGAGTGCAGATTCACCTATCAAGGCTTGCATATAAGTAAAGAAGTAGCCCGTATTTATTACAGGCAGACTAAGTGGGTGGAAGAAGTGGAACTGGCAAAGCGAAAAGCCGTAGAACAAGGCGTAAAAGACTGGCGAGTCTTAGTGAAGACACCGCCGCCTAAACTGGATCCGACGTTGAAAGCCTTGATATGTGAAATGTATATGGCTGCGGCGAATGCCATGACAAACCGTAAGCTTTTTGATGTGCCAAGTCTCGCTGAAACAATGAAGAAGTATAAAGAGTACATGGGCGGAAAACTTGATCAACAAAAAAATAATTAACAAGATAGTTGAATCTTACGATGAACGCAACATCAGAATAGGCGTTTTAGGCTCCCATTCAGCTTTAGAAATAGCCCACGGCGCCAAACAGGAAGGATTTGAAACCGTTGTGGTCTGCCAGAAAGGTCGAGAGAAAACCTACACGAAATACTACCGCAACCTTTTCGATTATGTGCTTTTGCTTGACAAGTTCGTAGACGTTGTTAAAGTAGAAAACCTTGAAAAGCTCCGAGCCCTAAACACCATTTTTGTGCCCAACCGCTCCTTTTCTGTCTATGTGGGCTACGAAAACATAGAGAAACTGTTCACGGTGCCCATCATGGGAAACCGTTTCATGCTCAAGACAGAGGAACGTAATGTCCCCAGAAACCAGTATTATCTCCTCGAAAAGGCTGGAATTCCAACACCTAAAATTTTCAAGTCACCCAACGAGATAGACCGCCTAGTCATAGTGAAGGTTCCGGAAAAGGAACGAGCCATTGAAAGGGCCTTCTTTTATGCTTCCTCGCCGGAGGAGTTTAAGCGGAAGGCGGAGGAACGCATAAAGAAGGGCATAATAAGCCGGGAAGCCCTTGAAAAGGCGGTCATAGAGGAGTATGTGATAGGCGCCAAGTTCAATGCAAACTTTTTCTGGTCGCCTTTGACTGATGAACTTGACCTACTGGGTTTTGATCGCAGAATACAGACAGACTTGGACGGTGTCCTAGACCTTCCAGCTCAAGAACAGCTGGAGCTTGGAATAGTCACCCAAAACATCGAGATTGGACACATGGGCGTAACCATGAGGGAAAGCCAGCTCGAAAAAGTCTTCGACGCTGGAGAACGCTTCGTTGAAGTGTGCAAGAAGGAATATCCGCCGGGTATGATTGGGCTTTTTGCACTACAAGGCGCCGTAACCAAAAACCTAGAATTCTACGTTTTTGACGTAAGCCCCCGCGTGCCCGGGTGCCCATGTGTGGAGCCAACCTCACCATACATGAAATACAAATACGGCATGGAAGTTGGCCCCGGCAGAAGAGTCGCCATGGAGATAAAACACGCCATAAAAGAGGGCAAACTAGAGGATATTGTAACATGATAGCTCGCGAAGAAATAGCAGAACTCGTTGGCAAATACGATTTGAGCCGGCTGGCAATAGGCACCATAGGCTCGCATTCAGCCCTAAACATTTTCAAAGGCGCCAAAGAAGAAGGCTTTAGAACCGTCTGTATCTGCCGTGAAAGGGACACAATTGTTTATAAGAAGTTTCCATTGGCCGACGAACTCATTGTTGTGGATAGTTTCACGGAACTTTTAGACGAGAAGGTGCAGGAAAAGCTTAGGAGGCTTAACGCCATAATTGTGCCTCATGGCTCTTTTACGGCTTACCTAAGCCTTGAAGAGCTTACAGATAAATTTTACGTGCCCATGTTTGGAAACAGACAACTCCTCCAGTGGGAGGCAGACCGCGAAAAACAAGCTGAATGGCTGCGAAGGGCCGGGCTTAGGCTTCCTAAAACCTTCAAAAGCCCCGAGGAAATAAGCGGTTTAGCCATTGCTAAGCTTCCGGGGGCTAAAGGCGGAAAAGGCTATTTTTTGGCTAATTCCCATGAAGTCTTCCGTAAAAAGGTCGATGAGATGGTTCGCCGCGGCTTGCTTGAAAAACAAGACGTGGAACACATACACTTGCAAGAATATGTTTTAGGAGTGAACGTTTATCCCCACTATTTCTCGTCCATAATTCGAGACGACGTGGAGTTTCTTGGAGTGGATAAACGTTACGAGTCCACCGTGGACGCCATTGGAAGGGTGCCAGCAGCTGAACAGCTTGAAATAGGCATCAGCCCCACCTACACTATTGTTGGGAACATTCCGCTAACCCTTCGAGAGTCGCTTTTGCCAGAATTCCTCAGAATGGGCGACGAGGTGCAGAAAATCGCTAAGGAACTGGCTCCACCCGGCATAATTGGGCCCTTCTGTCTTGAAACGGTTGTTACTGACAATTTGGAGATTTACACTTTCGAGATTTCGGCGAGGATCGTGGCTGGAACAAACGTTGGAATTGGAACTTCGCCATACGCCTACCTCAAATACGGCGAGAGAATGTATTTCGGCAGAAGAATAGCCCTAGAAATAAAAGAAGCCATTGCAAGGAAACGCATACAAGACGTGGTAGCCTAAACGGCAACTAGAACTATCTTCTATTTAATTTTTTCATAAACTGTTATATACAGAAAGCTTCCTTTCTACGTGAGAGGAGAAAAAACTTTGGCTGAATCTTATGGTTGGCTGTTCGTAGACTCCATTCCATTGCTTTATGAAAAAAGGCGCATCGCTAGACAGCTTCAAGTGGAGACATGGCTGGATTTAACTCAGCTTTTAAAAGAACTAAAACTTGAACTTGCTGATGGCGGCGGCGAAGCAGCCCAGCAAAACAAGAAAACCAACGCAGATTACGTAGTTTAAAGTCCACAAGTCTTCAAAATCTTTTCAAAGTTTTGGCGGCTGCCGTCCGCTTTATATCGCCTTAATGCCTCTATGATGGCTTTTTTGTCCCTTTCGCCAAGTTTTCGGTTCACTTTTTCCGCCACTAAACCGCTTATAAAGAGGAATTGGGCGATGGAAGTGACGTTTGATGGTTTGCGGTTTAGGCTTGCAGTTTCAAAGTCTACGATTACAGGCTTTTCTTGGTTGTCCACGATTACATGTTTTGGGGCGTGGCTTAACTCGCCATGATCTAAGCCAGCCTTGTCCAGACGCCAACACTGTTCTAGAATTTCCCTCAAAACATTCTTTAGGCTTGTTTCGCTCCAGCATTTTTCAATCCATTCCGGAAGCAAAAGGCCCTCCACAAACTGCATGGCTAAGAAGTTTTTGCTTACACTCAAAAGCTGAGGGCCGACACGGACAGAGTTAGCCACCTTAAGCATGTCAGCTTCCCGTGTCATGGCGGCACGGTCAGCGTCTACCCGCCTAACCTTTAGGGCAGCGGTCTCCCCGCTTTTTAAGTAGGCTTTAATAACTAAACCTACACAGCCCTTGCCCAAAACACGCATGTTTAAAACCTGTTTTTGGCCGTTGAACTCTAGGGCGGTGACGCCGAGTTTTTGAAGCTCTTTTAGGCGTCTCTGCAGTTCAGCCTTGCTCGGTCTTGGATAACAAACTATTGTTGCGAAGGGTTCTTCCAGAAGCCTCTCAGTGGGAACTCGGAAGCATTCAGCCGCCATACCTCATCCTAGAATAAGCTATTAACTTTCGTCCAATTTAAAGACCGACAAAAGAATAGAAAAGCGGAAAATTAGCGTAACGCTATTCTTCTTCGCAGAACTCTTCTGGCCTTGGCGGCGTTGGCGGTAGGCCTTTGCGTTCGCGGATTTGCCTTATTACGTCTGCTTGCATGGATTCTGGCACTGGCGCCCAGCGGCTGAACTGGGTTGCCCAGAACGCGCGGCCCTGTGTTGAGGAGCGGAGTTCGTCGGCTATTCCGAAGGATTCCGCCACTGGCAGTTCAGCCTTCACTATTACCATGTCTTCCTCGTTCACCATGTCGAGGATTCTGCCGCGGCGTTTCTGCAACAGCGAAATAACGGGACTGACGAAGTCGTTTGGCACTTTACACTCAAAGCTGAGAATGGGCTCTAAAAGCTTAGGATCGCTTAGGAGGAAGGCACCCCAAATGGGACGCCAAGTCATTGGCAGAATTTGGGCTGGGCCGCGGTGTACCGGATCCTCATGGATGAGGACGTCTTCAAGGTTGACTTTAATTCCATACATGGGTTCTTTGGCTAAAACACCCGTGTTGACGGCGTCTCGGAAGCCCGACTTCATATGGTCCAATACTTCTTCAACGTATTGTCTTCCTTTGATTCTGTTGACTAGGATGTTTGTGCCTTCTATGGCGATCACGTTGCGGGCGTCTTCAGCCGTCCAGCCGAACTCTTTCATTAGGATTTTTTGGCGTTCGTCGCGGGATTGCATCTCATTAATCTTTCCAGTTTTGATGGCTTCTATGACTTCCTCTGAAAGTTTTTCAACAGTTACCCACAACCTATTATGCTTATTGGGGCTTTTACCCATCACAGGCGGGCCTTTATAGTCGTGGCTTATAGTTTCTCGGTAAATGACTATGGGCTTGCTCATCTTAACCTTTAAGCCAGCCTCCTGCATGCGGTAGGCTGTAACCTCCAAGTGGAGTTCGCCCATGCCGCTGAGCAAGTACTGGCCGCTTTCCTTGTCTATCTTGAAATGGAGGTTAGGATCTTCAAGCGTGATCTTGTGGATAACCTTGTCGAAAAGCGGTAGATCCTTAACGTTTTCAGGCTCAACAGCCACTGTAACCACGGGGTCTGAAACGTATTTTAATGCTTCAAACGGGACCGTTTCAACACCTTCTTCGGCTATTGTCTCGCCAACATGTATGGATGGCAGACCCGACAATGCTGCAATGTTGCCAGCTGGAATCCGCTCCACGATCACGCGGTCTGTAGCCATGCTCATGTAAACCTGCTGTATTGTGCCTTTCTGTCGGCTTGTCACAAGGCGGACAACCTTACCCTTCTCCACCGTGCCGCTGAAAACCCTTCCAATGGCGACGACGCCGCTGTGGGGGTCAACTTCAATAAACGTTACACACATCAATAAAGGCCCGTTGGGGTCAACTTTAGCCATGGCTTTTCCAACGGGACTATTCACGTCACCAGGCCAGATTTGGCTCTGCCTATAGGGCTGGGCCTCCAACGGGCTTGGGAGGTGTTCGCAGAACATGTCTAAAATTGGCTCGTATACGGGTATGCGTTTGCTGAGGGCCTCCACTTTTCGTCCAACTTCTTCGGGTTCACCGGTGTAGGCTTCAATGATTTCCTTGAAGGTTACGCCTTTAGCCTTCATGTGGGGTAGGTTTAAGCCCCACTTGTGGAGCGCCGAGCCGAAGGCTACACGGCCATCTTCAACTTTAACCTGCCAGTCCTTCTTATGTTCCGGAGGCGCATACTTCTCAATAATGGTATTTATGCGCGTGATTATTCTCGCAAATCTTCGCTGTATTTCTTCAGGAGAAAGCTTCAACTCCCGTATTAGGCGGTCAACCTTGTTAATGAAAAGGATGGGTTTGACTCTCTCGCGGAGAGCCTGCATCAAAACGGTTTCGGTTTGGGTCATGGGGCCTTCAACAGCGTCAACCACCACAAGGGCGCCATCCACGGCTCTAAGGCTTCTTGTCACGTTTCCGCTGAAGTCTATGTGGCCCGGCGTGTCAATCAAGTTTATGAGGTAGTCAACGCCCTTGTAGGTGTGGACCAAGCTTATGTTGGAAGCGAAAACCGTCATCTGCCTTTTCTGTTCAAGCTCCCAAGAGTCTAGGAAAAGCTTTTGGCCGGCGACTTGCTCGCTTATTATGCCCGCGGCTGCCAAAAGGCTGTCAGATAAAGTGGTTTTTCCATGGTCCACGTGGGCGATTATGCTGGTGTTCCGTATCCGCTCGGTTTGAGTCATAAGCTTTACAATTTCTTCAATCTGCCTGTAGCGTCCCATGGCTAGTCATACCTCACGCTAACCAAAAGCTTGTGAACTGAAGGTTGTTTGCAAGGTTTTCCAGCAAACATTTAATGTCACTTGCCCACCGTGATTGGCTACATGCAAAAGAAAACTGAACCATATTAACTTTTTGCATGAAACACAAGACTTTTAAGGCTACATGAAACCTTGTCTTTTAACGCTACTGATCATTTGGGAAGCCGACCACCGGGGATTTTATCTTTGCCAAGGTTTAGGCAGACCAGCGAAATACTCAAGCTGATGCATAAAAAAGAGGATATTCGCAGCATTGGCATAATCGCCCACATAGACCACGGCAAAACAACCATGACGGACTCGCTTTTGGCTGAAGCCGGCTTACTCTCGCCGAGAATTGCTGGAGAAGCCAGGGCTTTGGACTATTTGGAGGAAGAGCAGAAACGCGGAATCACGATTAAAACTGCAAACATTTCGCTTCTCCACGAGATTGGCGGACGCCCATACGTCATAAACCTAATTGACACGCCGGGACATGTGGACTTCACGGGTAAGGTGACGCGGGCTTTGAGGGCTATTGACGGCGCGGTGGTGGTTGTAGATGCTGTTGAAGAGGTTATGGTGCAAACAGAAACTGTGACGCGGCAAGCCCTTGAGGAAAGAGTGCGTCCCGTTCTCTTTATCAATAAGGTTGACCGTCTCGTCCGCGAATTGAGGCTTACGCCAAGCGAGATTCAGGACAAGTTTTTGCGGATTATCCGCGACTTCAACAATCTAATAGAGGTTTACGGCGAGCCAGAGTTTAAGGATAAATGGAAAGTTGACCCCCAAAAAGAAACTGTTGCTTTTGGTTCAGCCCTCCACCGTTGGGGGTTCACGTTGAAAATCGCCCAAGAAAAAGGCTTAAAGTTCAGCGACATAATTGAAGCCTATAACCATGGTGAACATCAGAAGCTTGTTGAGCTTATTCCGCTACACGACGCCATCTTAGACATGGTTGTGAAGAACATTCCAAACCCTGTTGAAGCCCAGAAGTATAGGGTTCCAAGAATATGGAAGGGCGACTTAAACTCCGAGATTGGGCAAGCCATGCTGAACTGCGACGACAATGGTCCGACGGTCATGTGCATTACGATGGCGCAGATGGACCCCCACGCTGGGCTGGTGGCAACCGGAAGACTTTTCTCCGGCATGGTCAAGGAAGGCGACCATGTCTACCTTGTTGGCGTCCGCAAGGACTACCGCGTCCAGCAAGTCTCCATTTATATGGGCGCCTATCGTGAGGTCGTAGACAAAGTAACGGCTGGAAACATTGCAGCTCTTTTAGGCTTGGACTTGGCTAGGGCTGGCGAAACACTGGTGGATATTGCCCACAAAGATGTTATGGTGCCGTTTGAACGCATCAAATACATTTCAGAGCCGGTTGTAACGATAGCTGTTGAACCAAAACACCCCAAAGATTTGCCGCATTTAGTGGACGCCATGAATAGGCTTTCCATAGAAGACCCCAACCTCATCACAACCATTAACAAGGAGACGGGTGAATACTTGCTCAGCGGCATGGGCGAACTTCACCTTGAAATCGCCGTGAAATTCCTACAAGACTATGGCGGAGGCCTAGAACTCATAACATCCAAGCCCATAGTCGTTTACCGTGAAAGCGTCTCTGGAAAGGGCGTAACAGCCATGGCTAAAAGCCCCAACAAACACAACAGGTTCTGGGTTCAAGTTGAACCGTTGGAAGAGAAAGTCATAAACCTCATAGAAAAAGGCGAAATAACCGAAGAAATGGGCCGCAAACACGTTGGAAACATACTTTGCAAAGAGGTTGGCTGGCCGGCTGAAGAAGCAAGAAACGTTTGGGCCATAGACGAACACCGCAACATCCTCATCGACATGACCAAGGGTGTGCAGTATCTTCAAGAGGCCAGAGAAATGATCGTCGCCGGCTTTAGATGGGCGTGCAGAGCTGGACCCCTATGCGAAGAGCCCATTCGCGGCGTCAAAGTCAAACTTGTGGACGCGCAGCTCCATGAGGATCCGGTGCACCGCGGCCCAGCCCAGATAATGCCAGCCATACGCAGAGCCATTTTAGGCTCTTTCTTGACAGGCAAGCCCGTTCTTCTTGAACCCGTCTACCGGATTGGGGTTTCTGTTCCAGCCCAGTGGGTTGGAGACTGCATAGAAATCATTACAAAGAAAAGGGGCAAAATTTTGGCTTCGGAACAGAAGGGCATATTAACCATGATTGATGGCTTTATTCCGGTTGCTGAAACCTTTGGATTGTCGGCCGAAATGCGTTCAGCCACTTCTGGGCATGCTTTCTGGCAGTGCACTTTCAGCCACTGGGAAAAAGTTCCTGAAAACATCGCAGTCGAAGTTATTAGGCAAATCCGCGAACGTAAAGGCTTGCCGTCGGAGACACCAACCCCAGACATGTTCATTGATAAAGAGTGAAGCTATCTATGGGAAAAATTTTCTTATCGCCAAGCCAGCCTTTTGATTTGGATTTAACCCTTTACTGTGGGCAAGCCTTCCGATGGGACAGAATCGGCGAATGGTGGTATGGCGTAGTCGCCAACCAGCCTTTCAAGGTGCGGCAAAAAGGCAACATCGTAGAGTTTGAAAATGTTGATTCTGGCTTTTTGGAAAAGTATTTTAGGTTAGGCGACGACTTACCGTTTATTCTCAAGCAAATAGCAAAGGACAAGCACGCGGAAGAGGCAGTTAAAACCCTCAACGGGTTGAGGATTCTACGTCAAGACCCGTGGGAATGCCTCATATCCTACATTTGCGCCACATACAAGAACATATCTGCCATAAAACAGATGCTCTCCAATCTATCCCAAAAATTCGGAGAAAAAAGAGTCTTTGAAAACATGGTTTTCTATACTTTTCCAACACCGGAGAAACTTGCAAAAGCAAGTCTCCAAGAGCTTGCCAGTTGCGGTTTGGGCTACAGAGCAAAATATGTGGCAGAAACAGCCAAAAAAGTTGCAAACGGAGGATTCGCTCTTGAGGAATTGAAAATGAAGCCCTTTGAAGAAGCCAGAGAAATGTTGCTTACGTTGCCGGGCGTTGGCCCTAAAGTGGCTGACTGTGTCTTGCTTTTTTCCCTTGAAAGGCTTGAAGCCTTCCCAGTGGACGTCTGGATTAAACGCATAATCACAAAGTATTACGCAAACTATTTTGAAGGCGAATTCGTTAGGAGAATTTCGCTTAAAAAGTCGCTGACAAAGGCGGAATATGAAAAACTTAGCTTTTTTGGGCGAAAATATTTTGGAAGTTTCGCCGGCTACGCCCAGGAATACCTTTTCCACTATGAGAGGCTAAAAGCTGGAAAAGCTAAGCCTAGATCAAGTTTTTCTCTTTAAGCTTTTGCGCCGCCCAGTTGCCTTGCGTGGTTGCCATGGAAATGGCTTCTGAAACAAGCCTCTGTGCCACAATGGGATTGTGCTGTCGCACGTGTTCGACGGCCTTTTGTAGGTTTGTGGCTATTTCTCTGAATCCTTCAACTTTTGAGGCATTAGCCGCAATGTTAACCTCCAAGATTAACGCGTTGAAGTAGGTGATGAGCAGTTTTTCAGCACCAGCCAGTTCGGCTTCTCCCTTAATTTCGCCTAAAAGCTCCAGTAGACTTGAAGCCACAATAAGGCTTGTTTTGAATTTTTCTGCGTAATTGAAAACCGTTAAAGCCTTTTTAACTTCGTTTTCCGCCAAGCATGCTCAACTCTTAAGGCTTTTCTGGGAAGGCTCTGGCTCGCCACTTTTCCAGTCTTTTCTGCACTTCTTCTTCGAGTTTTTCCCTCGAAATAAGCCTTCCAACCACGATTACCTCGTCGTTCAAGGCTATGCTTGGAGCACTCATTATTTGATGAAGCATCCCCTCTTCTAAGCCCTCTTTAGTGTTCATGTCTATCTCGCGGTAGGCTAAGCCTAGTTTATGGGCAACCTCAGAGGCGATTTGTTTTGCAACATGGCAGCTTGAACAAGTGGGCAAGGTGAAAACTTTCAGTTCGGGAGCCTTAACGCCTAAGCCTTCCATGATCCAAATTTGTGCAGCCTATCCTTAAAATTGTTTTGATCAGCCTTCCAAGACTTTATAGTGAGTTGTCATCCTTGCAATGTGGGAGCGCACTTCAGCCTTTAGACTTGCTGACTGGATTTTGAAAGCCTTTGCCACGTGTCCCCAAGAACGGGCTTGAAGACACCTTGCAATCAGCTTAGCCTCGACATCCACATCTAACCCAAGTCTGGCTTCCCCCGAGCTCATGAAATGGGTTTTTAAAAGCTGTTTTACAGCGTCACATGCCCCCTCATAGGCAAGTTTCCCCTCAGAATATTGCAGAAGTCTACCACGCTGAGAGCTGGAAAGGGGGAACTTTTCAAGACTTGTCCAGTTCTGTCCTTTAAGGAGTCTCGCTGCCACTTGGGGTTCAATGTTGAAGTATGTGTCTGGCAAGGCTTCTAAAAGCCTAAGCTTGAATTCCCTGTGGATGTCCTCAACCATGGCTTGTACATCGTCGTTTAAGGGCTTAACAACTATGACGCTGAACTCTCCGGATGCCACGTTCCGCATGGGGCTTATGTGAACTGGCACAAAGCCATTCTTAAGCCAGAAATCCACAAGCTCCGGGTTGGCGCCGAAACTAGCCCCAACCCAGTCGAAACTTTCCCGCTTCGCTTCTTCGCAAAGCTTTTGGAGAGCTAGGCTTCCCAGGCCTCTTCCCATAAGTTCTGGGTGAACTGCAATCCTAACAACTCTAACCCCTTTAAGCTTTGAAAAAGCCGTGCGCTGTGGATTATACTTCACAATACATGATGGGATAAGATGCCCAGATGGCGGTTTAGCTGTCAAAACTTGGTCTACAAGCTCGGCGCTCATCTGTCCCTCCTCGTCAACTTGCAAAGCTACTAAAACCTTGCCAGACGGGGAGAAAACCGCTCGAGCTGAATGGTGCGGTGCATCCCCCAAAATAAGAAGGTCGTCAGGCCTATTCCTGTAATGGGCGATCACGTATATGCCTATGAACTGGCGGAGATGTTCCTCATCCTTTTCAAACCAAAAGTCCAGGTTTGGCTTCTCATACCTGCATTCTTCGAGGCTGAATTGTTCGCCTTCTAATTCGGCTGGTTCAGCGTTTAACAGCAAGGTGTCGTAAAGCCACTTTTCAACGGGGTCTTCAGGTGCATACCGTATGGGCTCTTTAAGCTCGATAATGTAGGGTTTAACGTCCTCAAGCCTCTCAATAGACTTCAAAAACCTCAAGGAGAAGCCTCTGCCTGCGCCTTCATACCCGTGCACCGTGGAAGCGAAAACGGTTTTCGGAAATTTTTCAGCAATTCTAAACAATAGGGAAACATGTATTCCGCCTGCCTCGTCAACGAGAACAGCGTCGGCGTTTTCGCTGATGGTTCTGTAAGGCGGTGTAAACTCTAGGCTGCCCCTTTTGCATGTAAGCTTGTAAACCAGGTCGTTTAAGCGTTCGCGTTTAACTCTTTCGCCGATGGATGAAAGCGCCTTTTCAGCCATTTCAAAAACTGTCTGAACCTCTTCACATGCTGGAGCCGTGACAACCACTCTTTCAAAGCCTAAGGCGAGAAGGGCTGCTGCCCCAAGCCCAAGAAGGGCTGACTTACCCCTCCCACGGTTTGAAATCAAAACGATAAGCCCCTTCCTTTTTATGCCGAGGAACTCGAAAGCTTCTAAAGCTTCCATTTGCTCCCGGGTTAGGGCAAGCCTAAAAATCTGTTGGGGGATTCTGCTCCTCTTTGGTGGAACAGCTTTTTCCCTAACAGTTTTCGGCGGGTTTAAAAGGTCTCCCTTAATAATTTTCCAATTTTCAAGAATCCATGAGCATGGATGCTCAAGAATCTTTTTCACAAAAAACTTTTCAAACCGGTTTCTCAGATCACTTTCAGTATAGGGTGGGGAAACCAACTTTTTGTGAATGCTTGTGCTCCAAGGCTTTTCGGCTTTCAAGTCAATATTGTAAAGGATTGCCAGTCCTCCACCACTAACGGTTTCGATAAGTCTTCCAACGTCGTTGGGCCTTGCTCCATTCGTCATGTCCAGGATTAGTATGTCGTTGGTTGTTCCCATGATTTTATGGGTATCCTCGTACGTGTAGAGTTTAAAGTTACTTATTGAACAACCCAGCACTCCAAGTTTTTCAGTCAACCCCTTGTAGACTAATTCCGCGGTGCTGTCTTCACCGTCGCCGTGAACAAAAACCACTTTTTCGTTTTCTCCGCCCCTAAGAGCTTGATGTTTTGAAACAATGTAGGCTAATACATCCAAGGCTTCCTCACCGCAAGCAACGACAAGTCTTCTATGAAAAGCCCGAATGGCCTCCTTAATCATCTCTGCAAGCAAACGCTCAGCACTTTGCCTACCTTCAACGTTCACCGAGGACCACCATGACACGTTTATGGGAAAAGGCTCCAGCAACATTCAAGGCACCGTTAATTAAAAGGATTACCAAAACAAACACAATCCTTAACCGTAAAACTTTCATAATAGCGGTAAGGATTTTCTATCAAACGTGGGCCCGTAGCTCAGCCTGGTTAGAGCGACAGGCTCATAACCTGTTGGTCGCCGGTTCAAATCCGGCCGGGCCCACCAACGTTAATTAAATAAAGGAAAAACAATGGAGAGAGTGTTTGGTTATTGTTGTATTTTGTCTTTGAAGAACTTGGTGAGTTTGGGATCATGCATCCTGAAGTGGGCAATCCTTATTCTTTTGAATTTGTCATTTTCTAGATCGTACAGAACCCAGTTTGTCATTACTACAAGGTCGCCTTTCCGGTATTGTAAGTAATGCCCCGGAGGAGGGTCTTTGAAGCAGTAGAACTCCGTCCACAACTCGACGAATACATGTTTATCGTTGATCATTAAAACGCCAACTTCAAGTTTCTCGTCTACATATTCATGTAGTTCCTTGTAGTTTTTAATAAATTCTTGTGGGCCATGCAACGTTTTCGCAGGCGGCAGACTGTAGCCTCCCTTAAAAATTGCATTGTCAAAATATTCTATGGTAACATCAGGCGCAAAATAGCTTACTGCTTCGTTGTATCTTTTGTTGTTAAAATGATCGATGTATTTTAGAAACGCTTCTCTATTCACTTAGAATCCCTCACAGACAATAGTGTTCTAGCTAACATATAACTATTAAGAAATTCTCATGGAATGGTTGTCGGCTAAAATTAGACCTTATTTGATTTGGAGCAAGAAATAAATTCTCAGTGGTTCTAACATAATGGCGAAATAATGGGATGGAAAATGAGCTTCATGGATCTTGTTTTAAAAAGGAGAAGCATAAGAAAATACAAGTCTGACCCTGTTCCAGAAGATAAAATAAGGTACGTGTTGGAAGCTGCCCGTCAAGCGCCATCATGGGCTAACCAACAATGCTGGAAATACATAGTTGTAACAGATGAATCTTTAAAAAAAGCGATAGCATCAAGCGCGCCGCCCCCGCCAATTTTCACGTCTCTACCAGCCTCATGGGATAGAAATCTCCTACCTCCTCCCCCGCGGGAGCCAAGGCCCAGAGATTGGGTTGCCCAAGCCCCTGTGATTATAGTTGGATGTGCTGATCCATCCAAATCGGGGAAGAAGGAAGGCAAGGACTATTATTTGGTTGACATAGGGATAAGTATGGAGCATTTAATATTAGCGGCTGCTGAACAAGGGCTTGGAACCTGCTGGATAGGCGGTGGGTTCGACGAAGCAACAGTTAAGAAGACGTTGGGCATACCTGAAAACATTCGAGTTGTAGCGCTTACCCCGCTTGGATATCCCGACGAACAACCTCTTCCTAGGCCTAGAAGAGGCTTTGACGAGATAGTGTCTTACAACAGCTGGAAATAATTTTCCAAACCTAACCTATTTATTCTTTCATTTCACACCAGAACTTTTTTATATTTTCCATTGCCGATAGAAATTCTATGCGCTTTGGAATATGCCCAACGCCTCGGCCGTGGTGGGAAAGTAAAAAACAATTACATGACTGGGTACTTGAAGTGGAAAAGCTTGGCTATGACGCAATTTTTTTGCCCGATCACTGTATGTTACCTATGGTGACAAATGAGCTTGTAGACACCTGGATAACTCACTCATATATAGCCGCTATAACTGAACATGTTCGACTTGGAAGCAATGTTTCTCCGTTGCCAAGATACTATCCAAGCTATCTGGCTAAAATGCTGGCTTCTGTCGACTATTTATCAAATGGAAGGATCATAGTAGGGCTAGGCGCAGGCGGCGTCCCCGACGAATTCATCAATTATTCTCCAAGCTTTGACCCCCCGGCCATTAGAGTTAGTAAGTTTATTGAAGGCGTTGAAATAATGTTGAAACTTTGGAGCGAAGACAAAGTAACCTATAATGGTAAGTATTACAAGCTTAGAGATGCAGTGCTTTTACCTAAACCGGTGCAGAAGCCGCACCCGCCGTTATGGTCAGGCTGTCTTGGAAACAGAATGCTTAAAGTAACCGCCAAATATTTTGATGGATGGCTTTTTCCTAGACTTGTTCCAAGAGCTTTTCTGCCTTTTCAAGAGTACGAGAAACGTGTCAACATAATCAAGGAATATGCAAAGGGGTGTGGAAGAGACTTAAGTAGGTTCACGTTTGCTGTGCTGGGAAGCATTAACGACTCTCCAGAAGTTATAGAGGAATTCAAAAACGCCGGGTGTACCTACTATTTGGTGGAACTCTTTAAGGGTCCAGGCCTCTCTAACCCGTATCCGGCAAATGAATACATTTCCGTGACCAAAAAATTCGCCAAAGAAATAATGCCTTCATTTACTTAAAAGTCAAGGTTTATGAGCAGACTTCTGCTTTTTCTGGCTATTTGAAGAGCCTTAACATGCCAATAGAAGATTCTTCCATAAGCTATAAGAGGGCTAGGCGACTACAATTTCTGGGGAGAATGGTAGAATCTTTTTGAGGGGAGAAAGGAGAAAAGGGAAAAACCTAAAACTCCACCATTCTCCCCTTCATCTTCCACCGTATCTTATTAGCTGCTTTTAAACTTTTCTTTTCATCATTAACTGAAACCAGGATGTAAGCATAAAACGTTTCGGTTTAAAGTTTGCTTTTCTCAATTTCCTTTATAATTTCGTCCACAGTCATCAATTTCGCGTTGTAAACGTATTCTAAATACCGCAAGCCTTGCTCGTGGTCTTCCTGTGTGAAGGCTTCTACACCGTCTTTTGCGACTATTATTTTGTAGCCTCTGAAGAAGGCGTCAGCGGCTGTGTGTCGTACGCATATATGCGTGTGCAAGCCGCATAAAATCACCATTTTTGCGCCTTCACCATTGTAGAGGCTTCTTAAAAGCGGGTCTAGTCCCGTTTCGTAGAAGCCGCTGTAGGTTCGCTTTTCCAAGACGAAGTCTTTCTCGGTTGGCTTGAGTTCTGGAATAACTTCTGCTCCCTTTGTTCCTTTTATGGCGTGGGCTCCCCAGCGGTGGACAACCTCGAAATCGTTAGGGTAATGTGCATCGTTAGCATAGATAACGGGGACTCCATGTTTGCGGGCTGCCTCAACAAGCCGCTTAAGGTTTGGAATTATGCGTTTAGCCCTCTCGCATTTTAAGTCGCCAGTAACAAAATCGTTTAACATGTCGATTATTATGATTGCCATTCGTTCTGGCATACCTAAAACTTTGGGGGAAGCTGGATTTATTGTTTTCCAAAATGTTCAAAAGGTTGAAAGCAGAATTGAAAACTGTAAAGTGGTTCAGTTTGCCCTTAAAAGACGAATGCAAACTTTGCGGGCGGGTGCTTCCCGCAAGCCGTATTAGGCGATGCCGGCGGTGCGGCAAAACCTTCTGTTTAGACTGTATGGTTCCAGATGTTGCCACAGGTGACACTGGGCGATTGTTGTGCCTAAACTGTGCAAGGAAATCGGTTCAGCCTAAAACCAGAAACAAGTATGAGGCTTTGACGCGTTATCTCCGCTTTAGAGCGGCCTTCACAAACACTGTGCGGCTTTCCTTCGCCCAAATAGACGGCATAATAGGCGATAACCTACCTTTGGAAGCTTACCATTCAGAAGACTGGTGGAAAAACACGCCGAGCACTGCCCACGCAAAGGCTTGGCTTGACGCCGGATGGGAAACAGCCGAAATAAACCTAAAAGAGGCTTACGTAGTCTTCCAAAAAACAAAGAGCCAGCAGCCGCCGCCAGCCAAACATGAAAAAACAGAGAGAAAAGCCAGCCAACCGCCACCGCAAAAGCCTTACACACCGCCACCAGCACGAATCTATGTTAGGCGGAAGCCTTCAAAAACGAAGATAGCGAAACTTTATGCTAGGCTAAAAAACATTGAAAGGGCAAAAGCCTCCCAGCCGAAACTTCGAGGAGACTTCAAACCCAAACCAGCCCACAAGAAAAGGCTGTTTAAACCGAAAAACGAATAAGAAAATTTATCACAAACATACTATAGTTTATGTGGACAAGCCGATGAAAGGCGCGGCCGTCGTCTAGTCTGGTTAGGACACAGCCGCCCAAACAGCGGTGGAAGCCTTCCAAGCCTGCGATCCCGGGTTCGAATCCCGGCGGCCGCACCATTTGATGGCAACCTACGGTTTCCATTCCTTCCCTTTTTGCGAGAGCAGTTTGTTTTTGGCTGTTTTGTTGGTTTAGAGCTTGCATAAGGCTGGGATTGGGCTTGTTTTGGCTGGTGGTATTAATACTGGTATTAATACCGATGTTGAGGCTTACATTTATGCTTATGCTTATCAGCTGGTTTATGAGCTGGCTAATGCTCATGCCATTTTGCTGGGCCAGGGTTTTAAGTTGGCTGTGGAGGCTTCGGGGAACAATTATAAAAAGGGGTGCCCAGAAAACCCAGAGCTTTAGCTCTGGGATGAATGGGTTAGGTTTAAATAGTCGTGTGTTGAAGAATTGCTTGGGATGTTCCCTTGCAGTTCAGATGCCCGAAATGCGGGCTAATCTACAATAGAGACCTGAACGCCTGCATAAATATAGCCCATGCCTTAAAGAGAG
>Ga0080004_1133222_pt1 | contig 38457 bp, 36 predicted proteins | sample WasSprMetagenome_FD_69207 | JGI IMG/M metagenome (GOLD analysis project Ga0080004, IMG submission 69207) | Sulfidic aquatic microbial communities from Washburn Spring, Yellowstone National Park, USA - WS (SPADES assembly) (version 2) | ecosystem: Environmental > Aquatic > Thermal springs > Hot...
GGGGGAAGGGTTTATCCGATAAACCCGAATGCTGATGAGATACACGGATTCAAGTGCTATCCCTCCGTTAGGGATGTGCCGGATGAGATAGATGTTGCAATAATTGCTGTTCCTTCGAAAATTGTGCCAGAAGTTATGGAAGACTGTACCAAAAAAGGGGTTAAAGGGGTTGTAATTGTTAGCTCTGGATTCAGTGAAGAGGGTGAGAAAGGAGCTGAAATTGAAAGAAAAGTGATAGATATTGCAAGAAGATCTGGAATTCTGATCTTCGGCCCAAACACGACTGGAATAATGAACACAGAAACCGGATTTATAACCAGTTTTGCACCGCTGAGGCGGATAAAAAAGGGAAACATAAGCATCGTCGCGCAAACTGGTCTCTTCCTTGGAGTAATGATGGAAATGATAGCTTCTCATAATCCGGGAATCGGGTTCAGCAAGCTAGTTGGGATGGGGAACAAAATAGATGTCCAAGACCATGAAGTCCTGAATTATCTGATCTCGGATAAGGATACGAAAGTCATAGGTATGTACGTAGAAGGTTTCAGAAACGGAAGGGCTTTCTTTGAAGTTGCCAAAAAATCAGAAAAACCCATTGTTATCTTCAAAAGCGGCAGGAGCGAGTACGGGAAAAAAGCCGCTATGAGCCATACTGCCTCATTAGGAGGGAGGGATGAAATTTTTAGCGCAGTTTGCAAGCAGGCTAACTTAATTCGGGTATTTAGCTTTGATGAACTTCTAAACGTATCGAAGGCATTAGCAATGCAACCGCTGCCTTCTGGCAAAAGAGTTGCTGTGATTCACTACACGGGTTCGGGCTGCGTTCAGGCAGCAGATGCGGTTTATTTCTCCGGATTAAAGCTAGCCGAGCTTAGCGAAAAGACGAAAAAAAGGATCAGAGAAGTTACTCCTGAATGGCACCAAGTGAACAATCCGCTCGATATTTGGCCTATGGTGGAATACTATGGAATGAAACCGTATGATGTCTCTACAGAAGCTATGCTGGAAGACGAAAATGTTGACTCAATTGTTGTTGCAGTTTGGTGCAGCGCCATTTGGAAAGGTTATATGCCAGAATTCGATAAACTAAAGGAGTTCAAAAAACCGATATACTTCGTTGCAGAAGGGCCAAGAGATGAAGTTCACACCCTGAGAATGGAATACGAAAATAACGGTTTTCCAGTTTTTCCAAATGTAATAACTGCGATCGAAGTTCTTGGAAAAGTTACCAAATACTCTGCAAGGAAAAATCAGAGTTTCTGAAGCATTACAGATGTTTTCTCCGGGCTTTGTCAAGATTGATTTAGCGGATTGCCTTCAATTTAAAAAATAAAAATAATATTATTCTATCTTTATCTTTTTGCCACTTCCGGCCTTCTTCTGCAGTATAACTTCAAGTACTCCGTTGTTATACCTGGCTTTTGCAGAATCCGGATCTACATCAGCTGGTAGACTTACTACCTCGTGGTATTTTCTAGTCTCCCCCTCAGCTTTAATTTCAAGAGATCTTTCTGTAGCCTTCAGCTCTATGTCCTCTTTTTTGACTCCCGGCATTTCTGCAATTACTTGGATCTCGTTATCCGTTTCTATTACGTCAACCAGCGGTTTCCTTTCTTCAACTCCCATTTCCTTTATGAGTGGCTTTGTTCCGAATTCCCTGATCTCTGGCCTTCCATCTGGGCCGATTCTTATTGAAAATCCACGTATTATCGGTCTTGATTCTTTCATTTCTCCAAATCTGAAAGCGTTTTCTATGTCCCTCATCATTTTCCTGAAGATTTCATCGAACTCTTTGAATGGGTCCCAATCCCAGAAGTCCTCTTCATCTTCCTCCTTTTTCCTTCTTCTCCAAACCATACACGATCACCTCACACATACATTTTTTGAAAATCCTTTATAAGACTTTCATATCTTCTCAAATCCTCTCTCGTCAAGCTAGGCTTTACCTTCTTAAAAGCTTCCTCAAAGTGTCTTTTCTCGATCTTTATATTCTTTGCAATTTCCTTTATCTCTTTCTCATCCTTTGCTTTGCTCACTGCCTCTCTTATTGCCAGCATTCCGGCTTCTCTGCATAAAGCTTCTATATCTGCTCCCGTATAACCATCGGTTCTTTCAGCAAGCTCCTCTATTTTTACATCTTCAGCCAATGGCTTTCCGCGGAGATGGATCTTGAATATCTCCTTTCTTGCCTCTTTGTCTGGAGGAGGTATGTATATATGTCTCTCTATCCTTCCCGGCCTCAGTAGGGCAGGATCGATTAGATCAGGCCTGTTTGTTGCCGCAATTACTACCACATCTCTGAGCTCTTCGAGGCCATCGAGTTCTGTTAGAAGCTGACTTACAACCCTTTCAGTGACATGGGAATCTCCTACTCCTCCCCTTCTCGGAGCTAGGCTGTCTATTTCATCGAAGAATATTATGCAAGGTGCGACCTGTCTTGCTTTTCTGAACATGTCTCTTACATGCTTTTCACTCTCCCCCACCCACTTGCTCAGAAGTTCTGGTCCCTTGACACTTATGAAGTTGGCATTGCTCTCATTCGCAACAGCCTTTGCCAGCAATGTCTTCCCAGTGCCTGGAGGACCATAGAGCAATATGCCCTTAGGTGGTTTGATGTTTGTAGCCCTGAAAAGCTCGGGATACTTTAAAGGCCATTCAACCGCTTCTTTCAGCTCCTGTTTGGCGTTTTCAAGGCCTCCAATGTCTTCCCATCTAACCTTTGGAACCTCCACAAGAACCTCCCTCATCGCAGATGGTTCTATGTTTTTCAGCGCTTCCATGAAGTCCTGTCTAGTCACCTTTAGGTTCTCTATCACTTCTGAGGGTATTTCCTTATCTATGTCTATCTCGGGCAAAACTCTCCTCAAAGCGTGCATGGCAGCTTCCTTGCAGAGAGCTTCAAGGTCAGCACCAACGAAACCATGGGTAAGGTCTGCCAGCTCGTCAAGATTTACGTCTTCAGCTAGCGGCATTTTTCTTGTGTGTATCTCCAAGATCTCTTTTCTCCCATCCCTGTCAGGAACGCCGATTTCTATCTCCCTGTCAAACCTTCCAGGTCTTCTTAAGGCAGGATCGATCGCATCTGGGCGGTTAGTTGCCGCTATAACTATCACTTGCCCCCTTGACTCTAGACCGTCCATCAGTGCGAGGAGCTGTGCTACAACTCTCCTCTCAACTTCTCCCGTGACTTCCTCCCTCTTAGGCGCTATTGAATCTATTTCGTCAATGAATATTATACTCGGAGCGTTCTGTTTAGCTTCTTCAAATATCTCCCTAAGCCTTTGTTCGGATTCGCCGTAGTACTTGCTCATTATTTCCGGCCCGCTTATGCTGATGAAATGAGCATCTACCTCGTTAGCGACGGCCTTTGCAATTAAAGTCTTTCCTGTGCCCGGAGGACCGTATAGCAGAACGCCTTTAGGCGGCTCGATTCCAAGGCGCTGGAATATCTCAGGATGCTTCAAGGGAAGCTCTATCATTTCCCTAACGAGCCTCAACTCTCTCTTAAGCCCTCCTATGTCCTCATACGTCACGTTTGGAACTGCTCTCTTTACTTCCTCGGCCGGCTTTTCCTTGAGCTCCAACTCCGTTTTTCTGTTCACAACAACAACTCCGCTTGGCCTTGTGGCTACGATTACAAAAGTTAGCGTGTGACCAAAAATTTCAACCCTGATCTTCTGACCCCTTATAACGGGTCTGCCTTCAAGCAATCTCAGCAAGTAATTTTCTCCGCCCATGAGTCTTACAGGCTCAGTTGGTGCCAGTGTTATCCTCTCAGCGGGTTTGGCATCTACTTTCCTTATCTTAACTTTGTCATCAATGCTAACTCCCGCGTTGCTTCTCAGATTTCCGTCTATCCTTATTACCCCCTTTCCCCTGTCCTCGGGATAGCTTGGCCATACTATGGCTGGAACACTTTCCTTTCCTATGATCTCTATAATATCGCCACTCTGTAATCCGAGTTTTTCCATAACTCCCGGATCTATTCTCGCAATTCCTCTGCCGGCATCTCTATAAAAGGCCTCCGCAACTCTCAAAACAATTTCCTCCTTCATAATCTCACCCCCACAACCCAAAAGTCCTCACCATTCAATCTCTCCCTCTTTACAATCCCTCTCTGCCATAAAGACTCTAGAATTCTCTCAACTTCCCTGTAGGGAATTCTGAAGAATTCCGCTATCTCGGTAGTTCTTCTCAGTCCTTTGGCAATTGCTAGAATAACTAGACGCTCAAAGTCGTCACTGGCTATTTTCTCAACTTCTTCCATCATTCTTTCCATCAATTCGTTTAACTTGATTGATATAAAGTTGTGCATCGCCGAAAAATAGCTGTCTATTTCTTCCACTGTCTTCAAAGCTGTATAGAAGTCCCTGCTTTCATTCAAAGTTTCAAATTTCGATTCTATCTTCCTTAAAGCTTCCGCTGGATCGCCATTATGTTCGCCAACGATTCTGACTTCAAAACGATGCGGAGAGATCGTTACGTCGATGTGAAGATTCTTCGCTATGTAGTAATATCTCCTTTTTCCGTCTTCCAAGCTTTTCACTATTCCAGCCCTTTCAAGCTTCTCTAGGTGTTCTAGTACGACTTTCGGCGCCATCTTTAGACAGTAAGAGATCTCACTAACGTAGCAAGGCTTTTTGGATAGTAGCTCCAGGATTTTCCTTCTGCTCTCGTTCCCTATCACTTCGAGGATGTTCATTTCAACTCACCGTTACTAACTTTTAGTTAGTGAACTGATATATAAATCTTTCGCGAAATCTAACGATGCATAAAACGTTAGGTTTGATCTCAGATATAAAAAAGATTTTAAAAACCAATATACTTTAAATATGGAACTTTACTGTGACAGTTGCAAGGAAGTAACAAAACACGAGCTAGTTAAGCAGAATCTCTACCGCTGCTCAATCTGTGGAACCCATACTCGATTTAGTCCTCCAAAAGAGGTGGAAATAAAAGCCATTCTCAGCAGCGATGAAAAAACAGAAATAGGAAAGGTAAAAGTCTCCGAGGAAGATGAAATCGTAAAAGGTTCAGAGATGATAGTGGACCTAAAAGAAGAGAGCAAAGTTGGGAAAGTCACAGCAATTCAGCTAAAGGATGGCAGAATGGTTGAGTTTTCAAAGGCAAAAGATACGTACTCAATCTGGCTAAGAAATGTCGGAGAAGTTTCCGTGAAATTCAGCTTGCACAAAAGAGCCGTAACTACGCCCTACAAAATGGTATTCGACGGTGAGACGGAATTCGTTGTCGGAGAAGTTATAAATATTGAGGGAAAGAAATATAGAATTCATAGAATAAAGCTTCTGGATGGTGGATTGCTGAAAAGAGAAGGAGAGAAGGCACTCGCAAAAGATATAAAGAGGATATATGCTACCTATACGCCTTAGAGACTTTGTAAGAGTTGGAGATCTTTACTTCTCAGTTTTAGGCTACAGAAACTCGGAAAAAGTAAAATGCTTTCTAAGATATGCTCCGTGCGAGTTTGGAGACAGATTAAAAGATGAGAAAAGATTCAAAAAGCTCAGTCATGAGGAAGCTTTGTTGCATCCAATGGCTGCCAAGTACTACGATGGTAGAATTTTCAGAATCCCGATTGGAGAAATAGATGAAGTTTACAAACCAGAAGAGAGACTTAAAGATGTGATGGATTCAAACGTTTCGAAAGTAGTCGAATACTTCAGCCAAATCCCAATAAAGGAAATGGGGGTAACAGGTTCCAGACTTATTGGCCTAAAGGGTCAGGAGTCGGATGTAGATTTCATAGTCTACGGAAAGTGGTGGTTTATTGCCAGAGAAAAGATAAAAAAAGGTATTGATACCGGAAAGTTGTCGGATCTCGACACAGAAACCTGGGAATTTATATATAAAAAAAGGAAAATAAATATTCCCTTCAACGTTTTTGTGGCCCATGAGAGAAGGAAATACCACAGAGCGTTCCTTGGCAGCACATACTTTGATTTGCTTTACGTTAGGGGATACGAAGAGATTAACAACGGAATACCAGAAGAGCCGGGAATTAAGCTGGGGAAGATTACAGTTGAGGGAGTAGTCCTCGATGACCGCTATGTCTTCGACTATCCTGCCTACTACCCCCTAAGGCACGAAATTAAGGCAATACTGTGCTTCACGCACACTTTCGTTGGTCAAGCTTTCAAAGGGGAAAGGATCATAGCAAAGGGGGAGCTGGAGGAGATAGACGGAGAAAAATATTTGGTTGTTGGAACAAAAAGAGAGGTCGAAGATGAATTCATAATCTCTGTCGACCTCTTAGAAAAAGAGGGGCTGAAAGAGGAGACTGGAGATCTCTTATGAAAAACTTTATAATGGATTCACCATATTTTTCTCATGAAACTGAGTTTCAACCCTGCAATATGCGAGAGTTGCGAGATTTTCTGCATGAAAAATTGCAGATACGTCAAAAATCCCGAAGAATTTAGGAAAATTGCAAAAGGGGATTTTAGCGAGATTTTGATTGAATGCATAAACTGCTACGCCTGTGAGGAATTTTGTCCTTTTGGAAACCACCCCTTCTATCGAATAGTCGAACTCCAGGAAGAATTCGGTGTTGAAAAAATTCCGGCAGAGATAAAAGAGGCCCTAATTAAAAGATATGAACCCGAAGGAGATTTTAAAGCCAAGAAAGTTAAAAAGGCTGTGCATATATGTCTTTTTCCTGAATTTAAGGATATTTCGAAGCTTAAGATATTCGAAGGCTATGAACCGATAAGAGGTAGACATCTCTTCTGCAACCTTGTATACCTTCACTACGGCATGATTTCTGTGATAAGAGAGAGGGCCATGAAAGTATTGGCCAACATGTCCTCAATCGGTTTCGATGAGGTAATCCTTTTCCACGACGAATGTTACGGCTTTTACAATTCCTTTTTGGAAGCCCATGGAATGAAGGCGGATTTCAGATACAAGCACCTCTACGAATACTTCATGGAATTGATCGAAGCCGGAAGAACGAAGAAACTAAACCTGAAGATAGCCTATCAAAGACCTTGTTCAAACAGGCTGAATAAAACAGACAAAATATTTGACCAGATTTGCAAGGCAATCGGTGTTGAAAGAGTTAAAAGAAAATACGACAGAGAAAATTCGCTCTGCTGCGGTGCAGCCTTCATACTCGCAAAAGATGAGAAACTTGCAAGGGATTTCCAGGAAAGGAATATATCGGACATTGCAAATACAAATGCGGATTATGTTGTTTTCCTTTGCCCCATGTGCTATTCAACGTTATCCGAAAAAGTTAAGGAAGTAGGAATGAAGCCAATAATGGTTCATGAGCTTTTTAACATGGCACTCCTTTGATCACTCCCAGAGCCTCCATTGGCTCTTGTCTAGCACCTGGCCTGCTTGAGGGGCCGAGCTGGCTCGAGGGGGCTTAGGGCAGTAGATGCGGGCCTCGGGCGGGAGAGGTTAGGTAAATTTTCTCCGTTCTGGTCTAGCATTAACTTTCATCCCTTCCCTCCTCTTTTCATGGGAGGGCCTTCGGGGTGAACGGAAGCTGCATCCATCTGGTACCTGCGGAGCGGGTTCTTCACAGCTGTAACATCTCTATCTTCCTCCAATCCGCATTCAGAACACTTCAATCGCCTGCACCCATTCGGGCTTAGCTTTCCCCACACACCGGGCACAGGCTTGAGGTTCTCTTAGCATCAACGTATGTAATCTTCAATTCAAGTTTATAAAACTTTACACTAGAAAGAGGCAGTTTCTAACCCCAGCTGGACGATCTACGAAGTGCGACGGTACATTGTCAACACCTAAGAGGAAAGCTTATAAAATTCCATTCGTTGGAAGGGGTGTGGAAGTCCGAAAGAACTTGCGGATAATCGAGGGCCCCAACTTCGGGAAGTACCCGTACAGCAACAGCCTGCTCGTGGGCAGGAGCTGTCTGATAGACACGGGGGCTGGCGAGGCCCTCAAGGACGTCAGGGTCGACTGGATCCTGAACTCCCACTGGCATGAGGACCACATAGCGTTGAACAGAGTCGGGAGGAGAGTCGCGGCCCACCACCTAGATGCCGAAGCCGTCCAGGACTACGAGGAGTTCAAGAGGAGGTACGCGCTCGGGGACCTGGTCAAGCTTTTCGTGAACTTCGAGTTCGGGAGGGTCGACAGGACATTCGAGGACGGCGACGTCTTCGAGTTCGAGGGGATCCAAGTGGAGGTCCTCCATACCCCTGGGCACTCCGCCGGGCACAGCTGCTTCGTGATCGGCAGCGTGATGTTCCTAGCAGACGTGGACCTCACACCCTTCGGTCCGTGGTACGGCTGCCTCGACTGCGACGTCAGAGACTTCGTCCTCTCTATCGAGAAGATAAAAAATGAGGTAAGGAAAAGAGGGGTAAGCCTCGCAATCCCCTCCCACGGGAAGCCAGTCAGCGGCACTGAGGAGATCCTGAGAAGACTCGACGACTATCTAGCGAAGATCTTCGAGAGGGACAGGAGGATAAAGGAGCTTCTGCGGTCAGGGGAGGATCCTGTCGGGAAGGGTGTCATCTACAAGAAAGTGCCCGAGCCGAAGGAGATATACCTCCACTTCGAGAGGATAATGATCGAAAAGCACCTAACCGCGCACCTCGACGAGCTTTACCCCTCAAGTCGGGCAAATCGCTCCCGGACGACCTCATAGTGTGGCATTAACGAGCTACCGAGGCTGTAGGATCAGAGGTGGCGAGGGCAGAAAGATTTATCTGAAGCTCGAAAATGCTCCATCTTCTCGCTATCTCTGCCTTGAATCTCAAAATTTTTCTATCTATAGAGCTTTTATAGAAAATTTATTGATGATTTGAAAGGGGTTTAATTCTTTTGGAACTGTCGAAGGCCAATTAGGTTCTCGGGCTTTTTAACATGGCACTCCTTTGATCACTCGTATCTCAGAGCTTCCATTGGCTCTACACTGCTGGCTTTCCAAGCTGGATAGAAGCCGCTCAAAATGGATGTCATTATCCCCACAGCAAGGCCCTGAAGGATGTAAATTGCCGAGGATGGATCAAATATGTAATTTGTGGAATAACCCATTGAAGATATAATAAAGAAGGCACCCAGATAGCTCAAAAATGCACCTATAACGCTTCCAACAAGTCCGAGAATTGCGGATTCTGTTAAAAAGATGAATAAAACGGTTTTTCTGGGAGCACCTATTGCTCTCATCACTCCGATTTCTCTAGTTCTCTCCATCGTCGACATGAGCATTATATTTAGTATTCCAACTCCTGCGACCAGCAAAGATACAGCAGCGATTGCCATCAGAAATCTGGTCATCGAGTTCATACTTTCCTCTACATTCCTTATCAGAGATTCAAAGTCCCTCATTTCCACTTTCTGCTGTTTTCTATTAACCAGTTCATCGATTTTCTTTTCAACATCCTTAACGAATTCCAAACTGCTCGCCTTGACGACGATGGAGGTATATCCTTCCTTCTCAAAAATCCTGTCAAAGTCTTCCATCGAAAGAAATACTGCATTATCGGGACTCAAACCTCCTCCAAGTCCCTGATATTCGAGAATTCCAGAAACTCTGTAGATTCTGTCCCAACGGAGATCTTCTCCCCCACAGATATTCCAAAATTACTTGCAAGCCTGTAACCGACAACTGCAGACCCCTTTAGCTTTATATAACCGTCGTATGCATTGTAAAGCTTCCTGAGGTCTTCCTCGTTTATTCCGTAGATTATCACATAAGCTCTGCTCTCTTTGTAATTCACCATCTTCCTATCATCCTTAACAGGAATGGCATATTCGATGTTCTCAACCCTCTCGATGTTTTTGAAATCTTCCTCAGCTATGCCCGTAAAACCCTTAATATTGGAAGGCATCACGACTATTATCCTCGCCTGATCCGAAAACCTCTCCAAAGCCGTCTGTTTCATTGTATTACCAAAAATGCCAATCGATGCAATTGCCATAACTCCTATAATTATCCCAACAACCGCAAGTGAGCTCCTGACCTTTGTTCTTTTGAGATTTCTTATTGCAAGTTCAAGGTACATCCTGCAGCCTCCCATCCCTCAGCCTCACTATTCTTTCCGCAAATTCGGCCATTGAAGGATCGTGGGTAACTAGGATAACAGTTACTCCTTTCTCCTCGTTTAACTCTTTTATTATTCCCATTATCTGCCTCCCGCTCTTTGAATCTAGGTTTCCTGTAGGCTCGTCGCATAGAAGAATTTCAGGCTCGTTGGCCATTGCCCTCGCAATTGCAACCCTCTGCTGCTGGCCACCGCTAATTTCCATGGGTTTCCTTTCCGCGACATCTTCAATGCCAATAAGCCTTAAAAGCTCCATTGCCTTTCTTTTTCTTTCATTTTTCGGAACACCTCTGAAGATCATCGGAAGCTCAACATTTTCAAGGGCTGTTAAGGTTGAGATCAGGTTGTACTGCTGGAAAACGAAGCCCAATTTTTCCCTTCTAAGCCTAGTAAGCTCGTCATCGCTAAGCTTGGAAGTCTCAACCCCATCTATGACGACTTCGCCTTTCGTTGGTCTGTCAAGGCAGCCGATGAGATAAAGAAGCGTGCTCTTACCGCTTCCCGACGGGCCCATTATTGCAATGAACTCGCCATCTTCTATTTTCATTGTTATTCCATTGATAGCCCTTACTTCGTAGTACTTGGTTTTGTAGATCTTGTGTACATCTATAAGCTCAACACTCATCTCCTACCCCTCTTCTTTCTGTAAAATAGAATTCCCACAACAACAGCTGCCGCAAAGATTGCAAGGATTGCCATGTTCAGAGGACTAAAGATTGAACTCTCCTTCTGACCGAACTCAAACGATCTCTGAGCTAGCTGATATGTCTTAGATATCCTATGGATTTCCGTTCTGGTCTAGCGTTAACTTTCATCCCTTCCCTCCTCTTTTCATGGGAGGGCTTTCGGGGTGAACGGAAGCTCCTGCATCCATCTGGTACTGTGGAGCAGGTTCTTCAACAGCTATGACATCTCTATCCTCTTCCAATCCGCATTCGGAGCATTTCATTTGCCTGTACCCATTCGGGCTTAATTTTTCCCCACATACCGGGCACAGGCATCAACGTATGTAATCTTCAATTGTTTATAAAACTTGCGCCAAGAGGCAGTTTCTAAACCCCCCTTGCTCTTAGCATACTCGACAAGTCTTCGCTTCTGCCTTTCCAGATCTTCTTTCTGATCCGCCGAGCTTATCCTAGCATAGATCGCGACCTTGCCTTTTGGAGCCTCTTAATCTCGCTCGGGATACCTGTATTTACCGCCTGGCGTTTTAATGTACTTTATCTTCCCCGAGTAAGCCCGCTTCACAGCTACGTAAGATACGCCGAAAATCTTCGCGACTTCACCGGTTGTGTAGAGCTTCTCTGGCATTCAATCAATGGAAGTTATGCTAGGTAATAAACTTACGCTAGAATGAAGCAGTTTCTATACCCCCTCTCCGCCCTAAAGGGCGAGGGCCCCCTCAGGGCGAATCATGGTTTGTGGTTTACGCCTTCATTTTCATCACTTCATAGCTAGGTTTTTTTCACCCCGCTCCGTTCGTCCAGCGGTAGACTAAGCTGGCCTTCAGCCCATTACCCCTATCCCTCGCCAAGAGTTGCTCTGCTCACGAGTCCCTAAAAGAAGTGAGGCTTGTCATCCCTTTGTCAACAAACTTTTCAACGAGCTTTGCATGTATCTCCTCCTCTTTGGTAATCTCTCTAAGTAGTCTTTTCGCCCAGAATGTCGCTAAAATTTGCAACGATCTACTCATATAGCGGTTTTGCTGCCAGTTCAAGGCTGTGAGCTACCCGCCCTAAAGGGCGGAGCTTCCGGCGTTAAGGGAGGGCTTTACACCTTTCCCCTCATCTGCCGATTCAAAGCCAAGCTCCCACATGCCTCTCGTTAAGGAGGCTATAATGCGGAACTCCTAAACAACACTCCCATGGGTACCAGCTAAGTTTTTATTTAGCAAGCCAATTTTCGCATATGCTATTCATCACTTCCAATGAGGGCAAATTTAAAGAGGCGAGGGAGGTTGCAAAACTTTTCTCAGTAGAAATAGAATGGCTAAAAATAGAGTACGAGGAACCCCAAGGAAATACACTTGAAGAGATCGCAACAAAAAGTGCAGAAATGCTCTCAAGAGTAATAAAAAGACCCTTCTTCATCGAAGATAGTGGTCTTTTTATAGAGAGTCTTAACGGATTCCCTGGGCCTTATTCGAGCTATGTTTTTAAAACAATCGGAAATAAGGGTATAATAAAACTCCTAGAGGGTGTTCAAAACAGAAAAGCATATTTCAAGGCTGTAATAGCATTTTTTGATGGAAAAGATATCAAGATATTTGACGGAATCGTTTACGGAGAGATAGCAAAAGAGATAAGAGGGGATAAAGGCTTTGGATTCGATCCCATTTTCCTATACGGTGACAGAACTTTCGCAGAGATGGGGGAAGAGAAAAATCTCGTTTCACACAGAAGAAAGGCTCTTGAAAAGTTCTTTTCGTATCTAAAATTAATCTCTAAGTCTTAAAATTCCTGCAAAGATTATAAATACGCTTCCAAGCCAAACGAGGATAATCAGCGGTACTATGTAGAATTCGATGATGATAGAATCCTGAGAGAGGGATCTTATTGCCAGATAATAATCCAAAAAAGGCGTTGAAATTATTGAAACTTTGCTAACTTGCCCCCAGTTATCATAGAAGTGAATTTCCGGTTCAAAAATTCCATATTTGCTTTCTATTTTTGCCCTCAAAATTAGTTTTTCCCCATCAAATTCCTCACTAAGATTGCTCAATCTAAAGAGCCCGCTCTCTTCTACGGAAATCGTTCTCTTTTCTTCAAAAAACCAAACTGAGAAAGATCCCAAGAACAGTAAGATTACACCAAAGTGAAGCAATTTTCTCTTCATTTTTATGAACCTATAGATTATCCCACATACTGCTAAAAAGAAAAGCGGAACAAATGTTATTAGATAGTAGCTCCTATCAACGTTTCTAAAAAAGCTAGTGATTATTCCAAGAAATACCACAACTATCATCGCCGAAAAGATTAGAGGGGAGTAACAAAATCCTTCAAAGTTCCACTTCCTAACAGCAGGGATTGCAAGCAATACCATCAAAAAAACAAAGAAGAAGCTAAAAGGATCTGACGCAAACGCATGAACTGAACTCAAAATTCCGCTTCTAGTCACAAAAGCCGCAAAAACAACGAATACCATTGCCAGATAAGCAAAAAACTCTTTTCCTTTCCTTATATGAAAATAGGCCGTTAAACAGAGCCAAGGCAATAGAGAAGAATTTTCAACTGGATCCCAACCCCAGAATCCCCCCCAGCCAAGCGTCCTGTAAGCCCAAAAACCGCCAAGGATTATTCCTGCCGTTAATAAAACCCAAGAGGAAATTAAAAATTTTCTGTTCTGTATTCCGAACAGGGTGGAGACATAGACAGCCGCAACTAGCGAATAACCAAGAAAAACAACTGGCGGATGTATCAGCATTTCAGGCGTTCTTAGCACTGGATTCATCCCAATACCATTCAAATGTCTGAATTGTAATTCTGCAAAAGGATTCGAGAACAGATTTAGAATCAAAAGTGCCGATGTATAGGAGAGAAATACAAACATCGCCTTTGCTTTCTTGAGATTCTTCTTTCCGTAATTGAGGAAAATGGAAGCTGAAAGAACGTTTAAAAAATTCCATAGCAGAAGGGAACCTTCTCTTCCCGCCCAAACCGCGCTTATTTTAAGCCATGGGCTCATTTCTCTTTGGGAGTTCAAGTAAACGTAGAGTACAGAAAAATCGTCGATAAGAAAGTGATAAGTCAGGAGTAAGAGAGATGCAAAAACGCATGAAAGGGATGCATAAAGAAGGATTTCCGCAAACTCTGCAAATTTCAAATTTCTGACAGATGCTAGGAATAGAATTGCTGAAGTTGTGCAAAATATTGCGGAAACTAATAGAAGTTCAAAGCCCGCCAATCAACCACCATATTCTGTGTGACACTTTTTCAGAACTTCTCTAACGTAGAAAACCCCCTCCTTCCAGTCTCCAAGAGCTATTATTTCTCCGTAATTTATCTGTCCAGCGTACACTGCCCTTATTTTACTTCTGCCATCCGAGATATAGAAATAGGTTTGGCCATTTTCGGAAAAAGTTTCCTCTACTTTCCCCTGAACTGCTACGCCGTAAGCTTCTTTCATCCCTATCAAATCTGAAGGTGAAATAGTTGAAGAGGAGCTATGATAAAGGGTAACTATTACCAAGGCCAAAAATGCTGCAAAAGGTAACAACACCTTCTTTCCCATGATTCTTGTAACTAGGCACATTTAAAAAATTTTGTTTAGCTGAAAGTTTTTCGCTGTTCATGAAAATTAATAGGAAAAAGCTTAAATAATAAAACATGTCAACATTCAATATGTTCAAAAAACATGTAATAGGTATTGTTAGTGTATTAATAATGGCGATTGCACTTCTGGGCTGCGCACAACCTCCAACGGCTACGCCAACACCAACGCCAAAACCTGAAGCTAAGGAACCAATTGTCATCTGTGCGCTGTTCGATCCAAGAGTTCCAGTACTTAAAGCCAACATAGAAGCTATAAAAGTAGCAGTTGACGAAATAAACTCTGCTGGAGGAATTCTCGGCAGAAAAGTTGAGTTTATACACGAAGACACTCAAAGAAAAGTCGACATTGCAGTTTCAGCTTACAGAAGCGCTGTTGTTGAGAAAAAGTGTAAGTTCGTCTTCCTAGAGGGCGTTTCCGAGGAGGCTTTGGCTATAATGGAGGAGGGTGCCAAGCTATATCCGAGCTATCCGCATCTTGTTATCTCTTCGCAGGCAGCTGTTGGGACTACGCTCAAAGTAATGCAGGATTACGATAAATACAAGTTCTATTTCAGAAACCTACCGCCCGACCCAGACCTTAATTACAATACGCCAAAGACGCATTTTGCAATTGCAAAGGCAATTGGAGCTAAAAAAGTTGCTCTGCTACTCGAAGAAGCTGCTTGGACAGAATGTGCAAGAAAGGGTTGTACTGTAGACACTCCCTACGGAAAAATTGAAATAAAGGCCATGAAAGACTGGGTTCCAGCGGAGTTTGGGCTGGAAGTCGTCTATGTCGCCAACATTGCCGTTGGTCAAAAGGACTTCTTGCCGATGCTTGAGGAGTCCGCAAGGAGAGGGGCTGAATACATCTTCGTCCTTTCCAGCTGGTACACCGATACGATAACGATGACAAAGCAGTGGGCAGAATCGGGAGCAAAGAATATTCCAATAGGATTCTTCGGAGGACCGAATCAGTGGGGAGTGTTCTACAATCTTACCGGAGGTAAAGCTCTAGGAACGATGTCCATATTCTACGATACGCCGGATGTTCCGCCAGTAACTCCAAAGACAAAGGAAGTTGTCAAAAAACTCAATGCAATGGGTCTCGCTGCTGATATGAGCGTTCACTACTACTATTCAGAGGTGTACAGGATAAAGCAGGCAATCGAAAAAGTTGGAAGTCTAGAAATGGACAAGATAATAAAGGCTATCGAGGAAATGCAGTTTGAGCACACAGCCCTGCCAAGTAAATACGTGTACTTCGGCTACAAGAATCCGAACTTCCATTCATATACTGGAGGATACGTCCTAATAGCACAGTTCCAGTGCAACGGAAAGCCAGTCTGGATTACTCCCTCAGAACTGCTCAAAGAGGCTGGATATGGTGAAGATGTGCAGAAAGTTTCAAACATAAAACTCTATAAGTCTCCAGAAGAGCTGAGAAAGAGTTGCCCAAGCTAGGGGGATTAAATGTTAGATGTTTTAGCTTATATTTTTTTATATACATTTATTTTTGGTTGTCTCTTCCTCGGCACCGCGCTTGGCTTCACGATCATCACAGGTGTCCTAAGAGTGTTCCATCTAGGTTACGGAGTGACTTTCCTAATAGTAGCCTACGGAACCTGGGCCTTTTGGAAAGACTTTGGCCTAGATTTTCTGATATCAATTCTGCTGAGCTTTCTGCTACTTACAGTTATAACAGTAGCCATCTACAAGCTCGTGATCTCAAAGTTCTTTGAAGTAGAAGATTATCTTCTCGCCGCTCTTCTTTCAGTTTTCATAATCATTGAAGAACTCATTAGTCACATCTATCCGGAAATTGTTGGAGTTTATCTTCCAACTTCAGTAACCAAGGAGACGGTCAGCATAGCCGGCGCAAGCGTTCCTGGACAGCTGGTAGTGGTAGCAGTGGTATCTATTTTAGTCACATTCCTGTACCTACAGCTGCTTACCAGAACAAAGATTGGGCTCATAATGAGGGCAATAAGCCAGAACATTTTTGCTTCCAAGCTAATGGGTGTCAACTTCGATAGAATGTTCATTCTTGCGCTGATATTAGCCTCGATACCGCCCGGAATAATAATACTATTACTAACCCCATTATGGGCGCTGAATCCATTCATAGGCTGGCCGCTCTTTACTTACGCAATATTGGCGACCGTACTTGGGGGTTTAGGAAATCTCAAGGGGACTATAACTGCATCCTTCATCCTAGGTCTCGTTTTCGCCGTAACTGGCTTTGTAATAAATCCAAGAATGATGACGCTTGCCGCATTAGTGGTAGTAATAATTGTATTGATATTCAAACCACGCGGTTTAGCGAGGGCTGAAACAATATGGTAAAGCTTGAAGCGAGAAGAGGAAGGCTCATAATCCATTTTCGCAATAGAAAATACGAATGGGTCCTAGAGCCGAGATACTGGAGAAATCCCATCATAGGACTCATAATCTGGCTTTTGATCCCGTTGATAATACTAGCAGTTGGTCAGATTGTTCCAATAAGCATTCTTTCAATTTTATCAACATTAATCTTTGCAAACATTCTTTGCATGCTTGCAATTCCTCTAACTTTACAGATAATAGGTACCGGTAGAGTGAATTTTGGTCCGCACTTTTTTGCAGCCATTGGTGGGTATACAAGTGCTTTGCTGAGTAAAAACTTCGGTCTTTCGCCGCTTGCAACACTTCCCGCATCATTTGCAATTGGGACGATCATAGCCCTAGGGTTAAGCCCTATAACGATAATCTCCCGAGGACTTTACTTCGTACTGATAACCCTGCTTTTGCCATTCATTTTACTCGAACTCGCCTACTGGCAATCCGAAATATTCGGTGCCGAAACAGGTATTCCTGGAGTACCGACAATCTTCCATAGCGGGAATGTATTTCAAGATGTAACCCTATATTTCTACCTCTCTCTATCCCTTGCGCTAATCTTCCTTTTCGTTTCCGATAGAGTACTGAGATCAAGATACGGTTTTATAATGGGGGTAATAAATGAAGACGAAGAAGTTGCTGAAACCTACGGGATAAATACCGCGAAAGTAAAAATACCCACATTTACCCTGACAAGTGGGGCGATGGCAATAGCTGGATGGTTTATAGCCCATTACTATGGGTCATTCGCAGGCCCCGCTTGGCTTCAGCCATCTTTCTTAATAATAATACTGCTCACAACAACCCTAGGTGGAAAAGGGGCTATTTATGGAGTTGTAATAAGCGCATACGTAATAGCTGTACTCAGAGAAGCTACAAGGGTTTTATTTGGAGAGCTTTCAATAGTAGTACTCTTCCTGATATTATTAGTTCTTCTCTACTTACTTCCAGAGGGTTTCTGGGGGCTATACAGGAAAAAGAGGTATAGAGAATACTTCCCCTCGATAAAAATAAGGAGAGGATAAAAATGCTCGATATCAAGAACCTAACGAGAAAATTTGGTGGGATAGTAGCAGTCGACGATGTTACACTCAAGATTGAAAAAGGAGAGATAGTTGGATTGATCGGGCCAAACGGTGCTGGAAAGACCACACTAATAAACTTGATCTCCGGCTACTATTATCCCAACGAGGGTAAGATATTTTTTAACGGGAAGGATATAACAAGAGAGAGGTCATTTGTTAGAGCCAGAATGGGTATAGCGAGAACTTTTCAGAATCCAAGGCTTGTTGGTAACATGACCGCGCTTATGAATGTCCTTTACGCAATATTGGGAAAAGAGGGTGGGAGAATAACCTTACACGAAGCCTCAGCAGAGGCAATGTATTACCTTGATTTCTTTGGATTGCTGAAAAAAAGAGATGTTTTAGCAAAGGATTTGCCAATTTACGAGATGAGATTACTCGAACTTGCAAGAGCCCTTGCTTTAAAACCAAAACTGCTGCTGATCGATGAGGCGATGGCGGGTCTTAACCCAGCAGAGGCAGAAAGAGTTTCTTCGCTTATCTCGAGAATAAGAGAAGAGTTCGATCTAACAATTGTCTGGGTTGAGCACGTGCTTAGAATTCTTATGAGATCAGTGGAAAGAGTTGTGGCAATGCACTACGGAAAAATAATCGCAGATGGAAGACCTGAAGAAGTTTCCAAAGATAAAAAGGTGATCGAGGCATACATAGGTGAGGAATTATGATGAAAGTTAGTGATGTTGAAGTTTGGTATGGCAAGGTAAGAGCGGTGAGCGATATCAGCCTTGAAGTAAATAAAGGGGAAATAGTTGGATTAGTCGGACCCAACGGTGCTGGAAAAACGACAATTCTAAAAGCAATAATCGGAGTTGTGAGAGTAGCGAAAGGAGAGATAATTTTCGAAAATGAAAGACTTAACGATTTTGAAACCCATGAAATAATAAAAAAGGGAATCGCAATTGCACCTGAAGGAAGGCAGCTTTTTCCATTTCTAACTGTCGAAGAAAATCTCCTGATGGGCGCAATAAACGGTGAAGCTTGGGGAAAAAGATTGGAAACTATAAAGTTTGTATATTCTCTCTTTCCAAGACTTAGCGAGAGAAGGAACCAGCTTGCCGTCACGCTTAGCGGGGGAGAGCAACAGATGCTCACAATTGCCAGAGCCTTAATGGCTAAGCCAAAGTTGCTCCTAGTCGATGAGCCGAGCCTCGGATTAGCTCCAAAGATTGCATTGGAGATCTACAAACTACTCGAAAAGCTCAGAAATGAGGGTATAACTATCCTGCTTTCCGACCAGAACGCTAGAAGGGTTTTCGAAATATCTGATCGTGCTTATGTCGTCGAGAATGGCAGGATAGTTATGCAAGGAAAAAGTTCGGAGCTGAAGGAGGATGAAAGAATAAGGAGGGTGTATCTAGGCCTATGACAGACTATTTTGATTTTATTAAATCCCTAATGGAGGGAGAAAAAAGGGAGGAGGCTTTGAAAGGTCTAAGAGTGGTAGAGATAACACATTTCATTTTTGGTCCAAATATCGGCAGAGTTCTAGCCCAGTATGGTGCCGAAGTTGTGAAGATAGAAACACCAGGAGAGGGAGACAGATACAGAATTGCCGCAATATTTGGAAGATTCTATAAAAGGGCTAACTTACTTTATGCAATTCTTAACGCAAACAAATATATCATCGCAGCAGATGCGAGAAACGAGAAGGCGAGAAAAATTATTTTTGAACTGATTAAAAAAGCAGACGTTTTTGTCGAAAACTTGAGCGCCGGTCTCGTAGATGCAATGGGCATAGGCTACGAGGCAATTAGAAAGGTTAATCCGAGAATAATATACGTTAGCTGTTCTGGTTATGGCCAGTATGGGCCCCTGAGTAGATTACCCAGCTTCGATGTCGCTGCACAGGGAGTCGCTGGTGTAGCTATGAAAACCGGTTGGGAAGACTTAGATGAATTCTACAAGCTCCCCGATTATTTTGGGGATTACCTCCCATCAATGTACGCTGTTTTTGCAGTTCTATCAGCCCTCTATTTCAGAGAAAATACTGGAAAAGGACAATATATAGACATTTCACAATGTGAAAGTCTTATGCGCTTCATGTATGACTTCACGTATTTCAGTCTCACAGGAGAAGAGATCGGAAAAACCGGTAACCTCGATCCTGCCTCTGTTCCATCTGGTATTTTCAGAACAAAGGATGGAAAGTTTGTTGCAATCTCTATTTTAACAAGTTCGCAGTTCGAGGCTCTGAAATCACTAATTCCCCAGCTAGAAAATGGAAACAGATTCGAGAAAAGTAGAGCGAGAGATTTGAATAAGATCGTGGCTAAATGGGTTGAGGAAAGAAATTTAGAAGAAATAATAGAATTGGCAAAAAAACACAGATTTCCCGCATCACCCGTTCTTGACGATAAGGAAATAGCGTTTGATCCCTGGAGATGGGAAAGGGGGAGCATTTTGAAGGTTAAGGATCGATTGCTTGGTGAACTTCCGGTGCCCGGCCCGATCATCGCTATGAGCGCTACACCGGGAAAGATAAAATGGCTCGGCAGACCTGTCGGATACCACAACAGGCTTATCCTTAAAAAATGGCTTGGTCTGAGTGATAGAGAGATAGATGAACTGGAGAAAGAGGGTGTTATCGGTTATTGGGATGAAATGCCCGGTTTAGCTCCTCCGGCGACTTGGGACGCTGAAAAAGATGAAGTTTTTAGAGGTGAAAAGGATGAAGAGGGATGAGATTTTGATAAGACTTTTCAGCGAGGAGAACAAACCTTCTGCTCTCGAAAATGTTAAAGTAGTCGAGATTGCCGATGAAAATTTCGCTGCTGCAATTGCGGGTTCTTTGCTTGCAGAAATGGGGGCTAGAGTTACAAGAATTGAAGTTGGAGACGAAGCAATGAAAATAAGCCCTTACGGAGTTACGATAAACGGAGTTGGGATCCCGTATTTGGTGGAGAGTAGAAATAAGGAAATAGTCAAATTCAACGAATCGGTTAAAGATCTGATATTCTCTGCAGATATAATAATAGATGGTACAATGCCGGGTTTTCTCGAAGAGCTTGGAATCGGATATAGAAATGTTTCAGAGAGGAATCCTGCAGTTATATATGTCGCAATCTCACCTTTTGGTCACTATACATCAAAAGCAAAAGAGTTCAAAAATGTGCCAGACTCAGATCTAACAGCCCAAGCCTACAACGGGTATCCCACGCTTATAGGGAATCCATATTTAACTGGTGAGCATTCCTATCCTCTAAGAGCGGGCTTATGGGCAGCTTGGATAATGGCGGGAGTTAATGCCGCAGTGGGTGCACTAATAGCACTTCTAGAAAGGCTCAAAAGTGGAAAAGGTCAGTTCGTAGATATTGCAACAAACGATGCAATAGCAGTTGTGACTACGTTCTCCGCAGTAATGGGTTTCCTATTTGATAAACCGAGGGGCAGATTTGGGACAATAGATTACCTACTCTATCCGTTCGGATACCACAAAGCCAAAGATGGCTATATCGCCCTAGCAACTCCAACAGACGCCGACTTCAGGGCTCTGCTGAAAATACTGAAACGCTGGGATCTGGAACCAGACTGGAAATACACTTTGGACAGGATTTCCGACGATCTTGAGAGAATTAGAATTCTCGATGAGGAGCTGAACAAGACATTGCAAAAGTTCACAGTAAAAGAGCTCTTAAAGAAAGCTTCAAAACTAAGGAAATCAAAACTACCCTTCCTCAGCAGATTTCTGGGCAGACCTGTAATTGTTAAGATAAATACACTGAGAGAAGTTCTGCAGGACGAGCATTGGAGGATAAGGAAGAGCTTTCTGCGCATCAAAATTGATGGAAAGGAGGTAATCATTCCCAACTCACCAATAAAATCCTCTGAAACCCCTCCAAAAGTGAGCTACCCTACATATCCCCGAGTCCCTGGGAGACAGGAGCGGGGGGCAACTCCTGGCGAGGGATAGGGGTAATGGGCTGAAGGCCAGCTTAGTCTACCGCTGGATGAACGGAGCGGGGTGAAAAAAACCTAGCTATGAAGTGATGAAAATGAAGGCGGTAAACCATGATCCGCCCCTCGCCCTTTAGGGCGGAGAGGATGTTCAGTACTTATCGGGCCGGAATCTTTTTATTTTTTCATTTTAACTCTCTAAGTGAAAGTTGAGGATCTTGCTGACAAGATATCCTCCTACGCTGTCGAAATTCTAAAAGAGAGTGGAATAAAAGATCTTTTTCCCCCTCAAATTGAAGCCATACCCTATATTCTCAATAGAGAGAATTTAATCCTCGCGGTCCCAACTGCGGCAGGAAAAACTCTAGTAGCAGAAATAGCCATGGTCCGTGAAATACTGCGAAATGGAAAATGCCTTTATATCACACCTTTGAAAGCTCTTGCAAGTGAGAAGTTTGAAAACTTCAAAAAGTGGGAAAAAATTGGAATAAAGATTGGAATAACAACTGGCGACTATGAAGCCACCGACGAGCATTTAGCGAGTTCGGATATAATAGTCACAACAGCTGAAAAAGCCGATTCGCTGTTAAGAAATAAAGCATCCTGGCTGAAAAGTGTAACATGCCTAGTAATAGATGAAATACACCTGCTCGATTCAGACGATCGCGGCCACACGCTAGAAATATTCATCACAAAAATGCAAAAACTCATACCCGATATCTGGATAATAGGCCTTTCAGCTACAGCCCCAAATGTTTCAGAAATTGCTGCATGGCTTAATGCTAGATTCGTAGAGAGCAACTGGAGACCCGTACCGCTTTTCTACGGTATCTTCTGCAATAACACACTGGAAGTTTTCAGAAACAGTTCCATCGAGAAGAGAAGGACTAGCTTCGAGGGACTTGTAAGGGAGTGCGTTGAAAATGGAAAAGGTGTTCTGATCTTTGAATCAACAAGAAAAAATGCAGAGTCTCTTGCTCTAAAGCTTTCGGAAATATCAGGCGAGTTCTGCAAATGCGAGGATATAGCAGAAGAAATACTCGAAGAAAACGATGGAGAAATGAGCAGAAAGCTCGCTGAGTGCGTAAGAAAAGGAAGTGCATTCCACCATGCCGGACTTCTAAGTAGCCAGAGAAGGATAGTGGAGAGAGCGTTTAGAGATGGAAGATTGAGAATAATAGTTGCAACCCCAACGCTTGCAGCTGGTGTAAACTTACCAGCTAGGAGAGTGATCATAAAAAGTCTGTACCGTTATGACGGATATTCAAGGAAAATAAAAGTTTCAGAATTTAAGCAGATGGCCGGAAGGGCTGGGAGACCAGGATTGGATGAAGTGGGTGATGCAATAGTTGTTGTGAACAGAAAAGACAAAGAAACCGCAATAGAAAAATACATAAGAGGGGGACCTGAAAGAATAATTTCCAAGCTGGGTGTTGAAAGCAAGCTAAGATTTCACTGTCTATCACTTATCTGCGATGGTTATTCAGATTTTGAAAACATCAAGGATTTCTTCAGGGGTACCCTTTTCGCAAGGCAACATGATTTTCCCGAATTAGAAATAGAGAGAGCTTTAAAGCAGCTCGAAAACTGGGAGATGATAAGAATCGAAAATAAAATTTTACCAACAAAGCTTGGGATCCTCGTTTCAAAACTATACATAGATCCACTGACGGGCTTCATATTCTACGATTCAACAAAAAAGTTCGATGAGTTGAGCGATTTAGGCGCTTTGCATCTTATCTGCAGAACTCCGGATATGGAAAGACTAAGCATTAAAAAAGGAGACGAATGGATAGAGGACTTTGCATTTAGGCACCGTGAAGAGCTGACTTACTATCCGTCCCAATATTCAGTTGACTACGACTGGTTCCTTAGCGAGTTCAAAACTGCCCTATGCCTCTATGAATGGATCAATGAAGTTGATGAAAACGAGATTTGCGATAAATTCTCCATAGCCCCCGGAGACCTAAGAAGAATTTGCGAGACAGCCGAATGGCTATCCCATGCGCTTGCAAGAATATCAAAAGAGTTTGGAAAAAATTTTCCAGGACTTGATAAAAGAATCCGTTACGGCGTAAAGGAAGAGCTTTTAGAGCTGGTTTCAATAAGAAACATTGGCAGAGTAAGGGCAAGAAAGTTGTTTAATGCTGGAATAAGGACAAAAGAGGATATAATAGCAAACGCTCCAAAGGTTGCAAAAATTATTGGTGCAAAAATTGCAGAAAAAGTTTTAAGGGAGATAAATTCCCTCAAGTTTTAAGAGAGCTCTCTTTAATTCAATTCCCCAAGAATAACCGCCCAAGCTATTCTTACCAACCACCCTGTGACAAGGAATCAATACTGCAATCGGATTTTTTGCCAAGGCCCTCCCAACTGCTCTCGGGGATGTTTCAAGCTTTTCTGCAATTTCTTTGTATGTTCTAATCTCTCCGTAAGGTATTTTCATAGTCTCCTCAAGGACTTTTCTTGTGAAATCTGATACCGAAAGCTCGAATTCAAAATCAAAATTGACCTTTTCACCCCTAAAGTATCTCTCAAGTTTTTCACAAATCCTGCAGCGTTTGTATTCAAAAAACGGCTTCTTCGAAAAAAATGCTCTTCTTATCTTTTCCTCTCCCTCAACATTGAAAAAAACGCTACCCCATTTTATAGAGATCAAAAATCTCTCCCCGCTATCTCTCTTATTCTTTCAATTCCTCTTATCTCCCTTATTACTTCCACAACAGCTTTTGGTAAATATTTCTCCCAGTCTTCCCCCTCAAGCATCTTCCTTCTGATTTCGGTTCCATGATATTCTGTTCTGTTTACCATAGCAGGCTTCAGAACTCTAAATCCCGCTTCCTTGAACAGCCTATAAACGAGTGGATTGTTCGTATAAACTACATCAAAAGGAGGAACCATAGAGCAGACATGCGCAACCCATAGACTGTTTCTATATATGTCCTCAAGCGGTATGATGTACACCTTTTTCCTAACTCCGAGCTCATCCAAAGCTCTTGAGATCATCAGCACTCTTTCTCCGGCAGTAAAAGGATTTTCAATGCTGTGACTTTCCTGAGCGCTGCCGATTCCTATTATTAACTCATCCACTTCTTCAAGTATTCTCTTTACTACCTCATGATGGCCCAAATGATATGGCTGAAATCTGCCAATAAAAAGCCCCCTCATCTCGGCTTTCTCACCACCCTATAAATGTCGTCCTTAAGCTTTCTTCCGGTTCTCCTCTCCCATTCATCTATCGGAATTCCAAACTTTTCTTGAATTTTATCTCTATAAATCTCAGGCAAAACATTAAAAGTACAGAACGGAATTATTCTCCCATCGGGAGTCGCATAATGGATTTCACAGCGCTCAACTCTCGCTAAGTCGTAGTTGTATAAATCCTGGAAGTGCATAAAGCCTATGAAAAGCGTCTTTTTGTGGAATTCGCCTAGTGCTGAGTAGTCATGCTTTACAAGAATATTAAAGAGAATTTTAGCTGTACTCAGGCCTTTTGGAGCTTTTGAAGAATCTATAAACTTTCGCAGGTCAATCAAATCCTTCAAAGCCTTCAAGGACTTAAACCTGCTGGATTTCAACTCATCCGCCTTCTTCGATATGAAGTCGAGAAGTCCCATGACGTCAATGAACCTAGTTATCGGAACCATCTTTCCATCCTCTACGTAAACATAGGTTGCCATTCCACATGCGAAGTGAACTGTTAGCTCGTACTGCGGTCTTCCAGTTATTGCTTCAACAAAATCTGAAATTGGTACAACACTGGGCACTGGATAGAAGTCGTATCTGCTTATCTCCCCCTCTGTCTGTTCTTCTATAAGCTTCAAACAATCGGGTATAGTAATCCTATACTTTTCCCTTTCTCTTTTTGGCATGCTGCCAACCAGACTCACAGGCTGAAAGTTTACACCCCTAACGATGTCCACATTTTTAGCTGCGAACTTTATTATTTCTCCAAGCTGATGGTCGTTTACAGTCCTTATTACTGTCGGAACCAGAACTATTCCAAGCCCGGCTTTTCTGCAATTCTCAAGAATTTTTGGAACTTCTTTATGATTCTTCGGATTTGTCTTTTCATCGACTCCGTCAAAAGAAAGATAAACGGTATTCACACCTGCTTCTCTAACTTTAACTGCAAAATTTTCGTCAAGGGCAAGCCTTATACCGTTCGTGTTGAGCTGAACATGATCGTATCCTTCTTCCTTTATAACTTTTATTATCTCAATCAAATCCTCCCTCAGCGTAGGTTCTCCGCCTGTCAGCTGAACGGCATTGCAGGGCACAGGTTTGATTTCCCTCGCTTTTCTGACCATCTGCCTGATCTGCTCTACCGTAGGCTCATAAACATAGCCGGCCCTTTTCGCATAGAAAAAGCAATACCAGCAAGCAAGATCGCAGCGATTTGTCAGGACTATGTTGAGCAGAGCAGTGTGACTTTTATGATTTCCACAAAGGCCGCAGCTGAATGGGCAGACACTTTTTTCTGTTATAGGATTTTCTATTCCCTTCCCATCTCTGGCAAATCTAGATGCAAACTTGAAGAGCTCAACATCGCCCCAGTAAACGTCTTCAAATTCTCCATGTTTTTCACAGGTTTTCCTTATCATTACCTTACCATTATTTTCAAAAACTTCAGCTTCAATTATTGAAAGACATTCAGGACAAAGGGATCTAGTTTTATAGGGTAATCTTATTTCGTTCATCGAATTTATTAAGCCTCACGTATATATAAGATTTCTGACTAAAATCATTCGGCTTCTTCAAAAAAATCTCCTAACTTGCTTTGATTAATTTTTTTAAGAGTTTTCCATTTTATCCGAACAAAAAAAGGCCATTCCTTCAAATTTTTCAAAAAAGCAATTGTCTTCGGATCACTTGCGTAACCGCTTCCAAAATCCCCGAATTTTTGCTTTAGCTTTTCTATTTCCCAATCCCTCTCCACTTTTGCTATGATTGAAGCAGAAGAGACGATTGGATATTTTTCATCAGCTTTATGAGCGGCAACAATTTCGATCCCGGTAGAGGACCTCAAATAGCCCGCAAGCCTTTCTGGGTTCACATCTGGACTGTCTATGAAGGCAACGGAAGGCTTCAGCCTCTTTATAATTTCTTCATATCCATCTCTGAGAATCTCATTGAGCGTTTTCTTTTCCATCAATTTGTTCAGATCTTCGGCGCTTATTTTTAAAACCTCAACTTTGGCTACTTCCCTTATTTTCTCCGCAAGTTCCTCCCTCCTTTTCTTTGAGAGCTTTTTTGAGTCTCTTACACCAATGCTCCTAAGATAATCTTCGCAATCGCAAGCTACTCCTGCGATCACTAAAGGCCCTATAACGCAACCCTTTCCAGCTTCATCTATTCCTGCAATCATAATCCAAATTTAAGTCCCTTAAGTGGAAGTTTTCCTTTCTTCATCCTTTTCATCACATTTCTTACAGTTTCATAGTATTTTAGAAGCTCTCTCACATCTTGCGGAGTTGTACCACTCCCTATTGCAATTCTGCGGATTCTAGAGCTGTCTATTATCTTTGGATTTAGCAGTTCTTCTTCCGTCATCGAGTCCATTATTACCTTGAACTTCTTCATTTTTTCTTGTGTCATTTCCATCACTTCATCCCCAATTTTCAGTCCCAGCATTGGAATCATCTCCAAAACCTTCTTCAGCGGACCAAGCTTGTTCATCGCTTCAATCTGCTTATATATATCCTTAAGCGTGAATGTTCCTTTCAAAAAAGCTTCTGCGTCTATTTCCTCTTCCTTGGCAACTCTTTCGACTTTTTCAAGTAGAGACTTCAAATCACCCATCCCAAGCAATCTAGAAACAAAACTAGCCGGATCAAACTTTTCAAAGTCTTCGATTTTTTCCCCTGTACCTATGAAAGCTATTGGAATCCCTATTTCTCTGGCAGCTGAGAGCGCTCCTCCGCCTTTTGCGGTCCCATCAAACTTCGTTATTATTATCCCGTTTATTCCAATAGCGTCGTGAAAAGCTTTAGCTTGCTTGCTCGCTAGCTGTCCAATTGCAGCGTCGATTACGAGGAACTTGTAATCTGGATTAGCAATCCTTGCAATTTCGATCATTTCGTCTATCAATTCCTTCTCGAGGGCGTGTCTTCCAGCAGTGTCTATTATAACCACGTCTTCTTTGGCTACTTCAAGAGCTTTTTTAACAACTTCTACAGCTTTTAGCCCCTTATATCCGTAAAAAGCAACAGAGTGGGCATCAGCTAGCTGTTTTAATTGTTCAAAGGCGGCTGGTCTCCAAGTATCCCCAGCAATTACAGCAGCTTTCAATCCGCGATCCTTGAAGTATTTTGCAAGTTTTACAGCAGTTGTAGTTTTTCCGCTTCCCTGGAGCCCCACCAACATTATTCTGGCTTTTTTGAGCGGTATATCAATTCCTTCCCCAACGCCTTTCAAAAGTTCTTCATAAACTATTTTGAGAACGTGTTCTCTAGTATCGAAATAATCAGGAACCTCTTCGCTCAAGGCTCTCTTCCTTATGGCCTCACTTATCTCTTTCACCTGTTTTATGTTTACATCAGCCTTTATCAGTGCTCTCTGAATATCTTTCACTATTTCCTCGACGAACTTTTTATCAACGGTCGTTGAACCGATTATTTTTCTTGCAACTTCCTTCAAAGCTTCAAGCGCCATTAATTCTAGTTAGCCTTGAAGTATAAAAGGCTTATATTAGCATTTGAAACTGACCTCTTCCCCGCTCTAAAGAGCAAATACCTGCCAGAACGGAGAGATTTGGAGCTATATTCCTCTCGTTTCGGGAGTTTAGCTCGAGCCAGATGGAATACCAGAAGACAATTAATTATACAACTTTGAAATATACAAGCTTGAGGAAGACCAAGAGCTTTTAAGACCGTTCCGGTCTAGCATTAACTTTCATCCCTTCCATCCTCTTTTCATGGGAGGGTCTTCGGGGCGAACGGAAGCTCCTGCATCCATTGGTACCTGCAGAGCAAGTTCTTCACCGCTATGACATCCCCATCCTCCTCCAACCCGCATTCGGAGCACTTCATTCGCCTGTACCCATTCGGGCTTAATTTTTCCCACATACCGGCACAGGCTCGAAGTGTAATCAGCCTCAATATATTTCACATTCAATCCCGCAAGCCTTGCTTTGTAGTCTACGATGTTCTGGAAATTTCTAAAGCTCCACCCCTTTTTATGCTTCCTCCTGATTTTCTCGAGATCCTCCATCACAATGGTTGAGGCTCCAACTTCCAACGCTTTCGCGACCACATCTTTGGCGATCCTGTGGTATATAGCTTCAACTCTTCTGCGCTCCCTGCTCTTATACTTCGCCATCAGCGGCTTCTCGTTCAGCCTGGGCATGGACTGCAGCCTTCTGCGCTTGAGGAAATAGGCAGTTCTTATGGCCCTTTCCTTGGTTTCCCTGTTCTCCACGCGCTCCAAAGTGCCGAAGGCGACGTTGTTCTCGTTCACGTCAACAGCTACTGCTTTCCCATCCATCTCCGCTACCTCAACGATCTTGGAGAAGACGACTTTCAAGTATAGGTCGCTTCCCATCTTCACTAGCCAGGCCTGGCCGATCTTCATCTCTTTGAACTTCTCGTGGTAAGTCCCGTGGAGCAGCTTTAGCTTAACCCTGCCGCCTTCAACAGCTATCGAAGCCTCCCAGCTTTCAGGGTTGAGGCTGAACAGGTGATCGTCCAGCATTACAACTTGCTTTTTAAAGACTGGCTTCTCAGCTTTCGCCAATCTTTTCCTTTTGAGCTTCCTGAAGCTCTTGTAGATATAGCAGGCCATCTGGCAGGCTGTGTATATGTAGTGCGATGGAAGTCTTGGATATCTCACCCTCAGCTCTCGGTATTTCTCCGCTTTGAGCCTCTTGAAGCTTTACGCTAAGGAGAAACTGCTTCGTAACCCCCAAGGCTGAGTATAGCCTCAGCTAATGATCACCCGGAATTTACGAATTTAGCAAATGAACAGATTTAGAAAGCTTGCAAAAAAGATCAAACTGGAGCAAAAAGCCAGTTTGGGGCAAGTGAGCTGTCCCGCCCTAAAGGGCGGAGCTTCCGGCGTTAAGGGAAGGCTTTAGCCTTTCCCTCACCTGCCGATTCAAAGCCAAGCTCCCCCATCCCATACCTCTCGTTAAGGCATGGGCTATGTTTATGCATGTGTTCAAATCCCTGTTGTAAACAAGCCCGCATTTCGGGCATCTGAATTCCCTTCCGTTGACTCGGGCAACATGCCCGCATCTATGGCTGTTCCCTTCGGATTGTTTGGGCATTCTATTCAGACTTTCTATTTATTTGAGCTTTTCTCATCCAGTTCTGAAGGGCGAGGTTTTCGGTTATAATTTTTCTATTTTCATAATCCTTTGTTACATTTTTCCGCGTACAAAGTCTTTTCTATTTTGTAGCAATCGAAACCGAAAAAATCATATATTCTTAAAACCGAAAAAAAGCATGGAAATGTTATGGAAACCCTCTGAAGAGACGATTAGAAACGCAAACATGACGAAATTCATAGAATACGTGAACCAAAGATTTTCAACAAATTTGAGGGATTACTGGGATCTCTACAGATGGTCGGTTGAAAATATTCCCGAATTTTGGTCATCTGTCTGGGAATTCTGCGGAGTGATTAGCTCAAGAAAATTCGAAAAAGTTGTAGATGATCTCAAAAAATTTCCCGGAGCTCGCTGGTTTGTAGGAGCAAAATTGAATTTTGCAGAAAACTTACTAAGAAATGAGGAAGGATTAGCATTTATATTCAGAAATGAAGCAGGTTTAAGGAGAACCCTGAGCTATAAGGATCTGAAAACCCAAGTTGCCAATCTTTCCAACGCACTCAAAGAGCTTGGAATTAAGGCTGGGGACAGAATTTGCGCTTACATGCCAAACATTCCTGAGACTTGCATTGCAATGTTATCAACCACAAGTTTAGGGGCTGTATGGAGCTCCTGTGGAACCGAACTTGGACCAAGCGCCGTTGTCGACAGAATAGGCCAGCTTGAGCCAAGGGTTTTATTTACAGTTGACGGCTATCTCTACAAGGGAAAGGGCTTTGATTTCTTAAAAAATGTCGCAGAAGTTGTGAAAGCAATTCCATCCCTAGAAAAAGTAGTCGTCTACCCCTATCTCAAAAAGGAGCCGGATATCTCTGAAATTCCGAATGCAGAGCTGTGGAACGATTTCTTATCGGAAGATGAAAAGATTAGATTCGAGCAAGTTGAGGCAAACGAGCCTGTTTATATAATGTTCAGTTCCGGGACTACGGGAAAACCAAAATGCATGGTCCAATCAGTTGCAGGAGTGCTGGTGAATCATCTAAAGGAGCTGATTCTCCACACTGACTTAAAGAGAGGGGAGATTATAAGCTATATAACCTCTCCGAGCTGGATGATGTGGAATTGGCTTATGAGCTCGCTGGCGGTAGGTGCGACGATCGCACTCTACGACGGAAATCCACTCTTCCCGGACTGGAGAACAATGTTCAAGTTTATCGATGAGGAGGGAATAAATGTCTTCGGGTGTTCAGCAAGCTATATATACGCTCTTATGTCATCGAACGCCAAACCAAAAGATGAGTTTAGTCTAAAATCGCTGAAAGAAATTTCCCAAACCGGTTCTCCGCTCTCTGCCGAGGGATTTAGATGGGTTTATGAAAATATAAAGAAAGATCTTTGGTTCAACTCTATTTCCGGAGGGACTGACATAAACGGATGTTTCTGCGCCGGGTCACCGACTTTACCTGTTTACGCCGGTCAACTCCAATCCCCAGCCCTAGGGATGAAAATTGCAGCATACGATGATAACGCAAATCCAGTCTACGATCAACCCGGTGAACTCGTTTGCGAGGCCCCTTCACCCTCGATGCCAATATATTTCTGGGGGGATAAAGATTACAAGAAATACAGAGAAACTTACTTTGAGTTCTTTGCCGATAAGGGAAAAAATGTGTGGAGGCATGGGGATTACGTAATCTTCCATTCAAAAACTGGAGGCATAACATTCCTAGGTCGATCTGATGCTACGCTGAAGATTTCCGGTGTTAGAATTGGAACTGCGGAAATTTACAATGTTGTAGAAAAGTTACCAGAAATTGCCGATTCCCTAGCAACTTCCCAAGAATGGAAAGGAGATCAGAGATTGATTCTTTTTGTCAAGCTAAAGCCTGGCTACAAGCTAACGGAAGAATTAAAGACGAAGATTAGAGAAGAACTCAGGAAAAAAGCTTCTCCCCGGCACGTTCCAGCTTTGATAATCGAAGTTCCAGACATTCCATATACTGTCAACATGAAGAAGGTGGAAATAGCCGTGAGAAACATTTTACACGGTAAGCCTGTCACAAACAGGGGTGCATTGATTAATCCTGAAAGTTTGGATTATTTTGAAAAGATTGCAAAGGAAATAGAAAAAATGGGTTAAATTATTCCTTCCTTCTTTAAACTTTCCAATTTTTCTTTCCCTAAACCGAGATATTTCTGATAGATGAACTCGTTATCAGCTCCAATAGGTCTGCAGATCCACTTTATCCTTCCAGGAGTCCTTGACATGAATCTGAACAGAGAGTTCTGCACGAGTACTTTTCCATAGTTCGGATCTTTCCTTTCAACGAACATTTCCTTGACTTTGAAATGCTCCACTTCAAGAACTTCTTTCGGTGAGTTCAATCTACCTGTAACCACAGTCCCCTTTCTATCCGGTTTCTTGGAATAATCTAGAACTATCTTCAGCAGTTCCTCAGAAGTATACTGAGTTGTGAATTTTTCAATTTCCTTTTGAATCACAGGCTGATTGTAGGGATTAAGTCTCTCCCCAATAGTCGGGTACTGCTTTTGAAGGTCTGGTCTGTTCATTATTTCGCAAAGAGCTGCCCAGTTCGGATCTGTAAAGCCTGACATGAAGACATAACCATCCTTCGATTTAACGTAAGTGTAAGGGAAAACCGCATAATCGAAGTTCCCAGCTCTGACCATCTTTTTCGGCTCTCCTTCCATTTTAGTCATGTGATAGTACTGCATCAGATAATTTGCTATCGCAATTAATCCCTCGCATGGGGAAACATCTATGAACTGCCCTTTTCCAGTTCTTTTTCTATAGAACGCTGCAAGCAGTATACCAAACACAGCCCACATCCCTCCAACATACCACCCCATCCAGTTTCCTGCTTTGACGGGTTTCTTAAACTCCTTAGGGATGTCTGGATCGAGTTCTGGTTCTCCTGTGACGCTCATAACGACTCCCCTTACTTGATCTATTAGATCGTAGCCGGTCATTTTTCCAAACTTCTCAGCATCCTTCCCGAACTGTCCAAAGGATGTTATAGCACAGTAGATCAGCGACGGATTTATTTCTTTCAACTGTCTATATCCTATGCCCAGGGAATCCATATATCCGGGCCTGAAAGTCTCGATTAGAACGTCTGCTTTTTTAACGAGCTTCTTCAGTATCTCCCTTCCCTCTTCCTTTTCAATGTTGAGCGTTATGTGGTACTTATTCCTAGCCTCTACAATGTAAGCCAGCCCAGCATCCCCAATCATGATTCCTTCCGGTGTCATCTTCCGAGCTAGGTCGCCATTTGGAGGTTCGATCTTTATAACCTCGGCTCCCAACTCTGCTAGGAAAGATGATGCAACTATGCCCGCAAAGTTACCATAGCTCAGATCTAAAACGACTAGATCATCAAGAGCTTCAGGCTTCCCTAAAATGTCTGCTGGATTAGTTATGGAATGGATAAATTTCGCATATTCCGGATCGATTGCAAAGCCAACTATCTTCCTCTCTTCCATAAAATCACCTCACGGATATTTCAGTCCCTTCTTCCCATCCCAGTCCTTTGGCGGACATTGCGATGGTACTGCGGGGTTCCACTTGTAAATTACCCCCTCTTCGTAGAGTTTCTCAATCTCTTCCATACTCATACCAAGAACCCTTGCCAGTATGTGTTCGTTATCGAACCCCATCGGTCTTGCACCCCATTTTAGCCTTGCAGGTGTTTCCATTCTCGGTGGATAGCAAGGTTCAACAAGATACCCGTACAACGGATCTTCGTATTCTTGGATCGCTTTTCTTTGTCTGAAATGTTCGCTGTTATATGCTTCCTCCACATCTACCACATGATAAGCCGAGAAACCATATTTCAATGCAAGCTCTTCTATTTGTGAGACCGTTTTATTCCTTGCCCATTTTGCAATTTCAGCTAGTATATATCTAGCATTTTCATCTTTTAGTCTAACCAGTGGATCTGCGAATTTCTCATAAAGATCCATTCTGCCCATAGCCTCACAAAGTCCTTTGAATTCATTCTCAGAGAAAGCGCATATCGCCACCCAGCCATCTTTGCAGTCAAAGAGATCTGAGGGACAAATTGCTAAATCTCGATTGCCAAATCTTTCTCTGTTCTTTCCAGTTAAGTAAACGTATAGCCACGTCCAGTCTAGGTATCTAATCACAGTTTCGACTTGTGAAATATCTATGAACTGACCTTCACCTGTTTTTTCCCTGTAATAAAGTGCTGCAACTATTGCAATTGCACAAGCCAAGGCAGTTGTCCAATCAGCAATCCAGACGCCGGATTTCAGCGGAATTCTGCCTTCTAGGCCGGTTATATAGGCTAAGCCGCCCTCACTTTGAGCAATTGCATCATAAGACGTTCTACCGGTAAACGGGCCCCAGCTACCGAAGCCTGAAACGTGGAGCTGTATAATTCTAGGATTTACCTCCCTCAGCTTGTCGTAGCTTAGGCCCCATTTTGCAAGCCTTCCTGGAGTTAGGTTGTCTATTACAACATCACTCTTCTTAACAAATTTATAGAATATTTCCCTTGCCTTTGGATGTCCAAAATGCATTCCAACCCAGTATTTATTGTGGTTCTGCTCAAGCAGCCCTGGGGACAGGTTCTTGTAGAAATATGCATATGGTGTAACATATCTCATCTGATCTCCACGCCTTGCTTCGAACTTTATTACCTCTGCCCCAAATTCGGCAAGGTAATCCGCCGCAGCTGGACCCAGAACAACGCTGCAAACTTCCAGAACTCTTATCCCCTTTAGTGGTTCTGGCTTTTCAAAAATGTCTCCAATCAATTCCTCCATTTTACCACCTATTAGCCTTTTGAATTGGAATGGTTAAAAATTTTTCCCTTTTTACATGTTTTATACAATTACTCCGAAAAGTCCAGAAAAAATAAATTTTTTATATTTCCAATAAACTTCCAGACTTTCTGCTGAGAAAAAATTAAATGGATGCTACCGAATACAAACATGCGCATAGCTGTTACGGGGAGGCCGGGGATAGGAAAGACCACACTCTGTCTCAAAGTTTATGAATCACTGAAACCCAAAATCAGGATTTCCGGTTTCATAACTTTAGAGGAGAGAGTCAAAGGTGTTAGAGTTGGTTTTAAGCTTTTGGATTTAAATACAAACCAAGAAGCAAAGCTTGCAAGGATTGGTAAGGGTAAAGTGAACGTCGGCAAATACGAGGTGCTTATTGAGAGTTTTGAAGATTTTTTAGATAAGCTTAAATTCGACGGGGATTTAATCATTATAGATGAAATTGGCCCAATGGAGCTAAAAAGCAACAAGTTCATTTCAACTGTCAGAGATTTGCTCTCAAAAGAAAATCTGCTATTCACAATTCATTACAAAGCGAGACACCCGCTTCTGGATACTATAAGGAGGGATTTCAGGATATACGCTATTGACGAGAAAAACAGAAATTTGGTTGCAGAGGAGATTGCGAAGATATATGCTCGTTGTTGAAGGAAAAGCAAAAATAATAGTTAATGGAGCATTCTATAACCCAAAAATGAGTTTTTGTCGCGATCTAGACATGCTGATTTTTTCGACACTTGGAAAACACAAAATTCTCGATGCACTTTCAGCCACTGGTGTCAGAGGAATCAGAGCCATGCTTGAAGCAAATTGCGAAGTTGCTTTCAACGATGCAAACCCAAAGGCAGTTGAAATTATAAAAAAGAACCTAGAAATAAACAATCTCAGTGCAGAAGTGTTCTGTTCTGATGCATCGATTCTGATGAGAACAAAAAAGTTTGAACACGTGGATATAGATCCTTTTGGTAGCCCTGCAAATTTCATAGAGTCTGCATGCGTTCATTCAAAATTTTTAAGCGTTACCGCAACTGATTTGGAGGCTCTATGCTGCAAAACTTCTGCCGGTTTGAGAAAGTACTCTGCCTTTGTTTTAAAAACCGATGTTCCCCATGAAATAGGCCTGAGGGTGCTTTTGGGCTTCATCGCCAGAACCGCTCTAAGATTCGAAAAAGCCATCTATCCCCTGATTTCTTGGGCTAAAGAACACTACTACAGAGTTCATGTTAAAATAAAGAGATCCAGTTCTGAAGCAACAAAGACTCTAGAGAAAATTGGTTATATATCCTTCTGCAGAAAATGCTTTGCAAAAAGAATCACTAAGTTCGGTGAGACCGTAGAAACTTGTCGTTGTGGAGATAGACCTATCCTAATCGGACCGCTATGGCTTGGTGAACTTAAAAATAGAGATTTCGTCGATAAAGTTATATCCCTAGCAGACGGGAAGTTAAAGAATTTTCTTCTAAAAATCCAAAACGAAATCGATTATCCCCTCGCCTACAGTATTCCCAAAATCTGTAGCCTGATTTCAAAAGCAGCCCCTTCAACTGCCGATCTAGTTGAGAAGCTTAAAAATATTGGATACATGGCTTCTCCAGTTCATTACTGTGGATACTGCATAAAAACGAATGCGGAAATTGATAAGATAATCAAAATTTTAAGCTGAAAACTTCGCTTTTAGAGAAAATATTGAAAACCTTCAGGCCCCAGACACGATCTTTATTACGTCATTGTTTCGAAGCTCATAATCGTCTGCGATTCTGATCTTTTTCTTCGCATCAACCGCGTAAATAAATTTTTTACCAATTTCAGTGTGAATCTTAAAAGCCAAGTCTCTGGGAGTCGCTCCTCTTTTCACCAAAAAGGCATCAGGCAAAATGTTTCCTTTGGAATCTGTGAACTTCGACTCATTTTCAACTGGATAAACAACTATATACCCCAGAACGTCAAAGACAAGTTTGTTTATTACATCCTGTACACCTGTTGTCTTGAACTCGTCTAGATAACCCTTTATCTTCTCCAGAACCTTTCTCTGTTTCTCGTTTAGCTCCTTTTTCACCTCAAAACTGGAATCCCCAGGAAGATATTTTATGAAACCGGACTTAGCAGCAGTTCTTAGGATTAGCTCATAGTTTGCGGAAGTTGGAATTGCTCCGATTTTTTTAAGCCTCTCTAAAAAGTCTCTTGGAGCTTTATCTGCCTTGTTGGCTGCTATTACCATTTTCATCCTATTCTCCCTCAAAACTCTTGCTATTTCGACGAGCTCTTCATCTCTAAGCTTTTGAATATCGACGTCTGCGAACGCTTCTCTCACCATCGCCTCGGTAAATCCTAGGCCTGCCAAAGCTTCAGTTATAACTTTTATCTCTCTTTTTTCTGCTTTAGCCTTTCTCACAATCTTTTCCCAGTTCCTTTTCAATATACCATATATCCACATGTCTAATTCGCGCAAGAGAAATTCAACGTCTTTTATTGGATCTCTTTCACCAATCCCTATTTCATTGCCATTCTCGTCAGTCGATCCAGACGCGTCGACTACGTGAATTATCCCCTCGCTTTGTCTCAGGTCATCTAAAAACTCGTTCCCTAATCCTCTCCCTTTATGGGCATCAGGCACCAAACCAGCAACATCGATCAACTTTACAGGAACAAATCTCCATCCATCGATGCAGTTTCCACAATCTATTCCCAACTCCCGGCACACACATTTAACCCTCACATGTGCAATTCCAATGTTTGGCTTTATTGTTGTAAAGGGATAATTGGCTATCTCTGCGTCAGCAAGAGTTGCGGATTTAAAAAAAGTCGACTTTCCAGCATTTGGTTTTCCAGCTATCCCGATCTCTATCATAAAAGTCCCCTTGACTCATATTCGCCTCTTCTTCTCTTCCTTATCAAACTATTCAAAAGAGAAGGATTGTTACGCAAAAAAGATGCGAATTCCCTAGTTATTTCGCCTTTTTTCTCGAAATACTCTATAACTTCCATCGCCTCTTCAAGGTTTTTGCAAACCTCAAGATGATCTATAACCGTAGGTATCAGCCTGTCTCCTATTTCAGCGTAAAGCGCCGGAAACATCTTCCTGAACTTCTCTCTGTCCCATTCCACCTTCCTCACCAATGTCAGTTTTTAGGATTACAGAGTCTTTAATCCAGACCTCCTCCCTCGCAACTATTCCCCCACCTACAATACATCTTCTTTCCATATAAACCCTGCTACCCCTGACGTTTGTTTCTACCACACTAGAATTCATCAGCTGACCTCCTCCCCGCCCTGAAGGGCGAGGGGTCCCCGCATCTGTTCGGAGTTACATCTGTCATCTGCGGGGCAGTTGGGGTGGTCAGAGATCCCCCGGATATGGGCTCCAGCTGCTCAAGAGCTCTCTTCTCAATGTTCAGGACTGCTATCCTATCCCTATCCTCCTCCAAGCCACACTTAAGACACTTGAGCTGTCTGTAGCCGTTCCCCTTTAGTCTAGAACTGCAGTTGGGACAAATGGATGAAGTGTGCTCAGGCTCTACTGGGATTATTGGGACTCCAAGCTTCTCGCACTGCCAGTCGATCCAGAATGAGAGCTTCCTGTAGCTCAGGATGAGAAGGGCGACTTTATGATCCCTCGGCAGTTCTCTAAGCTTCTCTATTAGGCCCGTCAGGTCTTCCCTGGCAATGGCGTACTGATGCAGTCTGGCGAGCTCTGCTATCTCGCGCGA
>Ga0080004_1124513_pt1 | contig 38429 bp, 41 predicted proteins | sample WasSprMetagenome_FD_69207 | JGI IMG/M metagenome (GOLD analysis project Ga0080004, IMG submission 69207) | Sulfidic aquatic microbial communities from Washburn Spring, Yellowstone National Park, USA - WS (SPADES assembly) (version 2) | ecosystem: Environmental > Aquatic > Thermal springs > Hot...
GAGCGCATATTACCCCCTGCCGGGGAGATCGGCCCGCCCCGGCCTGGTAGCCCCGAAAGCGCCCTGCAAACATTCTACCATAAACGCGCGGAGCTGTCTAGAGGTTACTGACGCTGTAGTATTAGAACAAAACGGTTACCACACCCTCGGGATCGTCCCGCGGCGGCCCGAAATTGCTTTCCCTACGGTAGAAGAATACTACGAAGTGTTGGGCGGGGAGATCCTGGCCGGAAAGGAACACCTGAAGCGCCGGGTAGAAGACGTAGTGGTGGGAGCCATGACCGCCGAAAGCGCCCTCACCTACTTCCGAAGGGCAGCAGATAAGGCGGTAATTCTGGGCGGCGACCGGGCCGATGTAGCCCTGGCCGCCCTGGAAACCAGTACTTCGGTGGTAATCCTTACTGGAGGGCTTTATCCCGATGTAAAGGTTATTGCTTGCGCTGAGGAAAAGGCCGTACCCGTGATCCTGGTGCACTACGATACCTACACCACGGTGGAGAGAATCAGCCATCTTTCCCGTCGCCTGAGGCCGGACGACGATGTCGGCATCAGGATAACTCTCGAAAACATAGAAAAGTACTGTCGGTGGGAAGCTATCATGGACGCCCTGCGCTAAAGAGGTCAGCCTCTACAAAGCTGAACACTAATTAGCTTTGCGGTCAGTCACTCGCTGTGTAAGGAGTTTTAAACCCACCGAGGACTTCCTCCGTTCGCATTTCGCTGGCCCGGCGCCGAGGGAGGCCCTTGTCCGGAGAGGCTTCTGGACGCCGGGCTGCTTCGTGGGGTTTTGGTCGAACTCGTTGAAGGCGTAAGGGAGGCCACACCAATGCTGAGGGGAAGGCTGTCCATGCCCAAGGTTGGTTAAGGAGAGCCTCCGGCTGCGCATGTGGCGGTCCGTTGGGAGTAGGGCAGATTCGCCCGCAGCTACGACCCAGAGTCTGGCCGCGCTCACGGCTTCCAGCGCCAACATATTGCCCACTCAAGATCAACCAGGAAAAGGTCCGTGCCGAAGCGCGGCTGAACGGCAAGTACCTGCTCCTCACCTCGCATTCCACCCTCTCGCCCGAGGCGGTGGCGCTAGGCTATCAACGATAACGCCACCCGGTCAAGCTGAGCCCTCTTGAGAGACGAACTGCAACTTTTACCGTATGGGGCTCTGGTTCTCTCCGTGGGCACGCTGTTGCTCAAGAACGTGTTTCCGCTTACTAACCACCATCACCTACCTGCATACCTTTAAACCAACTTATTCCTAATAGTATCTTCTGTTTCCCCTAATCAAATTTTACTCGAACCGGAGCACCGTCGCGCAGTGCCCTACTTGGTGGCGCAAGTGTGCGTTTTGGCGGCCAGCACTAGGCACTTGCCCGCACAAGAGGGACCGTTACCTTACTGGCGACAGAACACGCTTGCGTAGGTGCTTGTCTTTGTTGCAAGTTCCCTCTCGAGAACTTCCAATTAGAGGTTAAAGCAACCCAATCCATTTCCAGTAGGTGGATGCAAACAATGCCAGCAAACCCAGTTCGACGGCCATGAAAGACACCCCCAGCTTGATCATGTCCCTGGGGCTAAAGGTTCCACTGGAATAAGCCAGCATAGCCATAGGGTGATGCATTGGAAGAACGGCCACTGTCTGGATTAAGTAATAACATATCACCGCGAAGCCCCAGGAATGTAGGCCCCCGACGCCCTGAATAAAACCGATGGCCGTGGGGATGATGGCTGCCACGGCTGCCGCCCGAGCGGAAAAAAACAGGGCGAAGACGCTGAAAATGAGGCCAGTGGTCAAAATGAACAAAACAAAAGGGAGGTTTTGTACGCCTAATACTGTCAGAGTATTGTTGGCTATCCACCCCGCCGCGCCGCTTTTCAACAACCATTGCCCCAGGGAAACAGAAGTTCCGTAGAGCATTAAAACGCCCCAATCCACATGGGCAGCTAAAGATTTCCACGAGCCAACCCCGAGCCCGGGCATCATAATAGCAGCGGCAGCTAATATAAAAACGGTGCTGTTGTTGATCTGGTGCAAGCTCCCCCCGGTGGCCCAAAGGGCAATAGCAAGGCTTAAAATCACCAGGAGCCTCTTCTCGGCGCCAGTCAAAGGGCCCAAGGCGGCCAGTTTTTCTCTAAGTACAAGGCGCCGCGCCTCTTCATTGCCTTTTTCCGGCGGAAACAGGAGCAAAATCAGGCCGTACAGCACCACGCCCAGGAGGACACCGAAGGGTTCTCCATAGATAAACCACTGCAGCCAGGAGATCTCGTGCTTTGTCGCTTCGGTTACGAAGGTGGCGGTTTGAATGGCCGGCGCGTTAGAGGTGAGCAAGCCGATGCTTCCGGAGGCGGTTCCAAAGGCCATGGCCAACATCATCCCTTTTGCCAGGTTGGAACACCGATCAATGCCGCAGGTGGCCATAACGTCCAGCATAACGGCTACGCTCACCGCCGCAACACCCGTTGGGGAGGGAACAAAAAACATCATGGCGTAAGACATGACTAGTACGGACGCAAGGATTTGCCTGGAGCCCGAGCCAAACCAGTTCAATAACCTTAAACCGATTCGCTCACCTAATTTGGTCGTGTTGACCGCCGCCCCAATGAAAAAGGCGGCCAGCACCATGATCCAAGCGTCCGAGTTCAGCCCGGACATGGCCATGCTGAGGCCCTGTCCTAAGCCGATCAGTTTTCCTGTAACAGAGTCAGGCGTATAGGCCAGCACGACGCTCATCGCCGCGATCAGAAAAATACTACTTTCGGAAAAGCCCACCGCCTCGGTCACCCAGAGGAACATGGCAAAGACCAGCACGGAAATCATACTGTGGGCGATGGGACTGAGGGTGCAAGGAAAGCATAGTTCCCGGGTTATCACCAGCAAAATTAGGCCCAACAGCAGACACAGCACTTGCCCAAAGGGTTGGGGGCACCAGAGACGCCTGAAAAATTCGCCAAGACTTGAACCTGCTGGCTTTCCGCCATTCCCTTGATCTGGAAGCAAATTATGGCACAACATCCCTCAAACACTGGGTCAAACACCCGGGAACGTCGTCCCGTCCCTTTGGTGAGCCTTTTTCTTCCATAATCTTACCCTTGATCTCCCACAAGGACACGGTGATCCCGTCGCGGCCAGCCAGGCCGCCATTTTCTTGGCATTGGCGACCAGGAAGGTCAGAAGCACCTGCATGGTCACCCTGGTCGAGCCCCAGCCGGCGGTGACCGGGGTTCAGTTACCTGCATAGGGCGAATCACCGTCCCCCCTCTCCCTGCAGGACTGTCAGTCCCTCCGGCCACATTAGCTCGCTGACTACGATTCGCGACAGCGGAGACCACCCCGGCTCAGCCGCTTTCTTCAAACACCGTCCGCCGTTGCAGGGCCTTCCGCTGAAGCCACACACTCCATACGATACTCAAGAGTCCCGCAACCATCAGTACTGCCGCCAGGGCTAAACCTCTGTTGGGATAGATTTCTCTGACGACAGACGGCCCCAGGCCGATGGGCTCGGCCGGGATTCACGCTCCTCAGCAAGTCGGGTCGGAATCACCTGGCCCCAGCCCGCAGGAAGAGCCGGGGCCATGCTCCGCAGCCCTCCTTTCCTGAACCGAAACCGTCGGGACGCTTTCTGCTACCCTAAGATTCACCCGGACACCAAAGGCGAGGGTGTTATAAAGTTTGCACCGGCGTTGTATGATTTGCATAAGCTCTGCCATCTCTTCAGCATTGCTCGCCGCGGAACCGCTGACGAAAACGTTAATTTCCGCTATGCCAGGTCCGGCCTCCACTTGGTCCTCCAAATGCATTTGCCAGTCGTTCGCCAGACCTTTAAGGCGCGAGTAATCGCAGGCGAAACCCATCAGGCAACCGCCCAACCCGATTAGCAGTAGCTCCGTGGGTCGCAAACCGAAAACCTGCTCCTGCCCGGCCAGTTGGATGACAACACTCCGGCCGCGGGCCTCGCCAACTACGCTGCCGTCAACGCCTGTGCGCACGGTAACGCGCATCGTACCCCGCCTCCCCATACGTCGGTGACCAAGATTCGGTCCGTTTACAGCGGAAGCCCGGAATCCCCCGTCGCTTCCTCAATCTCCAGGGGCTCCACCCCTGCTTCCGCAGCCAGCCGGTTTAGTTCGGCAATCAAACCGGGCTCCAACGGTATTCCCTCAAGCCGCTGCTTCTGCGCCCTCAGGAACCGCCTTTCTCCCGGAACAAAGATCTCGTTGTATCCCTCCGCCAAGGGCACGGCCTTCACCTCACGAATCATCATACCCAGGCGCGCGACGAACTCTTCCCGCGGCAGGAACCGCCCGATGTCGAGGGCCAGGAAAAAGTGCCCCACGTCGGCCGGCTCCAAGCCGTCATCGTAGATCCAGCCCACCCGCGGGCCGAAGGATGCTCCCGTGAGGATTCCGGCCATCACCTCCACCGCCAGAGCGAGGGCGTAACCCTTCGCCCCTCCCACCGGGAGCACCGCGCCTTCAAGCGCCGCCCGCGGGTCCGTGGTGGGACGGCCCTCCCGGTCGAGGGCCCATCCCGCGGGAATGGGTTTCCCCTCCCGGGCGGCCAGAATGATGTTACCCCGCGCCACCGTGCTGCTGGAGAGGTCCACCACCACCGGGTACTCGGGCCCCGGAAAGGCGAAGGCAATGGGGTTGGTCCCCAGGTAGGCCCGGCGCCCGCCCCAGGGCGGAATACCCGGGGAGCTGTTGGTAAAGGCCACACCGACCATGCCCGCACGCGCGGCCAGCTTGCAATAGTACGAGGCGGCGCCGAAGTGGTTGCTGCGCTTCACCGCTGCGGCCCCCACGCCGTATTCGCGGGCCAGCTGTACCGCCACCTCCATGGCCCGCACGCCCACCAGCTGCCCCATGCCGTTGTCCCCGTCGACCAGCGCCACGGCCCCGTCGCGCCTCACCGCAAGCTGTGGGCGAGGGTTTATTCGCCCGCGCCGCAGACATCTCACGTAGACCGGCAGTCGACTCACGCCGTGGGTTTCCACTCCCTCCAGGCTGGCGTCCACCAGCACCGCAGCCACCACCGCGGCCTCCGCTTCGGTCATTCCCGCCCGAACAAGGAGGTGACGACAAAACTCCTCCAGCCTGGCCGCGCCGATTCTAGCCAACTTTCCACTCCCCTACTAATCGCGCCTACCCTCTGCTTGTCCATACGATCCTGTGCCAAGGGCCTGGGCAACAAACTGGTTCATCCCGCGATCTGCAGTCCGGCAAAAAGCCGACACCGCCCTAATTCTGGCCTACATCTTCAGGCCGCAGACGGGTTAATTTCACCGGCTCCGTCCAACTGCGAAGGCTGCCATCGGGGTTGCGGACCAGGTGGATATTGCACAACCACCTTTCGTTATCGGTTTCCGGGAAGTCGCTGCGGTAATGCGAGCCCCGGCTTTCCGTCCTGAGAATTGCTGCCTCTGCCACCGCTTGCGCCACCGTGATCCAGTTGATAACGTTGAGGGCCTCGTTCCACTCCAGGTTGTAGCGCCGTGAACCCCGGGCCCGCACGCCGATTTGCATGGCCCGCTCCATGAGCTCGTACAGCCGCCCTCTGGCCAGCTCCAGGTCCCTCCCGTTGCGCACCACGCCGACCTTCTCCCACATCAGGACCTTGAGTTCGTCCCGTATCCCGTAAACGTTCTCTCCCTCGGCACGAAGCAGGGGCGCCAGCGTGCGTTTCTCTATTTCCGCAAGCCGAGCCGGACTCGCGGGCCGCAGCGGGGTCTGCACGGCGAAATCCGCGGCGGCATCCCCGGCCCGGGCCCCGAACACCGTGGATTCGGCGATCCCGTTGCCTCCCAGCCGGTTGGCGCCGTGGGTCCCTCCCGCGTCCTCCCCCGCCACAAAAAGGCCCGCAAGATTGGTGTAGCAGTCGCGGTCGATCTTCACCCCGCCCATCATGAAATGGGCCGTCGGGGAAACCTCCACGGGCTCCCGCGCCAGGTCCTTGCCGATGTCCCGCACCCGCTCCACCATGCCCGGAAATTGCCGCTCCACGAACTCCGCCCCGAGATGAGTCATGTCCAGCAATACTCCGCCAGCGGGCGTGCCCCTGCCGGCCATGATTTCCAGGTAACCGGCCCGCGCCACCATATCCCGGGTCGAGCGCTCCAGACGCACCGGGTCGTAGCGCTCCATGAAACGCTCGCCCAGGGCGTTGTAGAGACGCCCTCCCGCGCCGCGCAGCCCTTCCTCCAGCACACTGCCGCTCAAGCGGGAGTCCCCGGCCAGCAACCCCGTGGGGTGAAACTGCACCATTTCCATATCTATGAAGACGGCGCCGGCCCGAAGGGCCATGGCCATCCCGTCACCTGTCTTATCGAACGAAGGGGCAGCGATCTTGTACATGGAGGCCGCACCGCCCGTGGCCAAAATGACTGCTTTAGAGTTCACCGCTAGCAATTCCCCGCTGCGCATGTCCAGCAACACGGCCCCCACCACCCGGTCACCCTCCGTCGTGGTCAGCAAATCCACGCCACGACATTCTTCAAGCACAGCGATGTCGCGGGCGAAGACCTGATCCGTCAGGCGGGCGATGATCTCGATGCCCGTCAGGTCGCCCCGGTGCACCGTACGGTCGAAGGATTGCCCGGCAAACGGCTTCTGGTGGATAAAACCATCCTCACGCCGGTCGAAGAAGCAGCCAACCTTCAGCTCCAGCTCCCGCACGCGCTCCGGGGCGTCGGTGACCAGGGTCCAGGCCAGCTCCTGGTTATTGAGAAACGCCCCGCCCTTGATGGTGTCCCGGAAGTGGAGTTCGAAGGAATCGCGCGGGTCCAGCACGGCGTTGTAGCCACCCTGCACCATCCGGCTACAGCCGCACTTGCCGATGAGCCCCTTGGTAGCCAGAACGATCCGAAGTCCGGGGTTCCGGTCGTAGGCGTGCAGGGCTGCGAACAGCCCGGCCCCGCCGCTGCCGAGGATGAGAATATCCGCCTGCATTTCGCGCAACGTAACTACCCCCTATTTGTAGAGCCCCAGCCGCCGGAATAAACACATTTTTTTCAGTTGCTGGATGGACCACGTGGGAACGATTTTCTTGGGGCAAACCTCGGCGCAGTTAAACTGGGAGTGGCAGCGCCATACCCCGTGGGTGCCGTCAACGGCCGACAAGCGTTCCTTGCCCCTGGCGTCCCGCCCGTCGGCCACCAGGCAGTAGGCCCGGTTCAGCGCCGCCGGACCCAGGTATTGGGGATCCGTGGCCACCATGGTGCACGCCCCGTAGCAGGCACCACAAGTGATGCACTCCAGCATAAGGTCGATGAGGCCGCGCTCTCTGGACCCCGGCGAAATCCGGACAAAGTCCCGCAGGTCCTCACGAGCCTCGAAGTAGGGCTTGATTTCCCGGTACTTGGCAAAAAAGGGCTCCATGTCTACCACCAGGTCCTTGATGACCGGAAGATTGGGCAGGGGCCGGAGCTCGAGCACCGAGGTACCCAGGCTGCTAACCTGCGTACGGCAGGCCAGCCGGGGACGTCCGTTCACGTACATGGCGCACGACCCGCACATACCTATCCGGCAGGAACACCGGAAGCTGAGCGTTCCGTCCAAATAGTTCTGAACGTGCATCACCACATCCAGGACGGCCATGTTCCGAATGAGAGGCACCCGGTAGTTTTCCAGACGCGGCTCGCGGTCCGTTTCGGGGTTATAACGGAAAATCCTGACTTCAATGTGCCCGGACAAAGGTTACCCCCTCCTCCGTACCGGAAGTTTACCTCATCAAGCGGTGACGGCAAACTTGAGCACCGAGGAGAGGCCCAGCACGAACACGAGGACGCCCAACAGGACGAGGATTCGGGCCGTCCAGACCTGCACTCTCCCCCGCAATCCGAAGTCCAGCAGAACCTGGTACAGGCCGTTCAGGCCGTGCAACAGGCCGCAGGCCAACAGGCTCAGGTCAACTGTTACGAAAAGCACGGTCCGCAGGCGGACCGCCACGTTAGAGTAGTCGATGATGGCTCCCGGCTGCTGGTAGTGCAAAAACCAGAAGTGAAGCGCAAGCGCCGCCACCAGCACCCCCGCCGTCACACGTTGCAACAGCCAAAGCCAGGGGTCGTATCCCCGCACGACCTCACCTCCAGCGCGCCAGTATCTCGGGTACCATGACCCACAGGACAGCCGCATACACCAAGGCGGCCAGGGCCATGAAGGTCCAGAAAATCTCCTTCTGGCGGTTGAAACCAACTCCCAGATCGAAAAGCAAAAGCCTTATCCCGTTGGCCCCGTGGTAAAGCACCGCCGCGGTCAGCAGCAGGTCCAGCCCCAGGAAAAAGGGGTTGCCCATCAGCAGGCTCAGCAGGGCGTCAAAGGCGGACCGCCCCTGCAACAGGAAGGTGCCCATCAACAGGATGTGGAGAAGAATGTAGAATACGAGAGCCAGACCGGTAATCCGGTGCAGCAGCCAAGCCCACATGCCCACCGCGTTCCAAACCTGGCTCCTGTTGACGTAGGCGCGCCACGCGCCATCGTACAGCGTCTTCCCGGTAAAGAACGCCATCGTCATCACCTCCCAGGCGAAAACGAGGGGCAGCCAGGTCGGGCGCGGTGCGACCTTGGGTCGAGGTCCGTGCTCCATCGTTCACCAAGCGTCGCACCACCCGTACTCCGCTCAAGCAATGTTCAGCCGGTCTAACACCCGGGCCAGGTTTTCCCTCGCCCGCTCCTGCACAGCAGCGTAAAGGCTCTGGCCGTGGGAGTCCATGGCCACGATGAGCGGGCCGAACTCGACCACACGGAACTTCCACAGGCACTCCGGCATCAGGTCCTCCCACCACACCCCTTCGATGACCGCAATGCGCTCCGTCTCCCAGGCCGCCGCGCCGCCCACGATGGCGAGGTAGCAGCCCCCGTACTTGCGCATGGCCTCCAGACTGGCCTCTTTCATGCCGCCCTTGCCGATTATCGCCCGTACGCCGTACTGCCCCATCAACCCGGGGGTAAAGCGGTCCATGCGGCTACTGGTGGTGGTGCCGATGCAAACCTTCTCGTAGCCCCCGTTAACCTTGCGCACGTTGGGCGCGGTGTGCAGGCAGACCGCCCCGTTAAGGTTCACCGGCGGGGGTACCCCACGGTCGAACATCTTGATCAGTGTGGCATCCCGCAATCCAAAAATGTGTCCCTCCAGGGTTACCAGGTCCCCGACCCGCAATTGCCTTACGTCCGCCTCGCTCAGCGGGGGAGTCAACCTATATTCCGCCATGGAATTGTCCCTCCTTCAATCAATAGCCGAACTCCACCTTGCCATCTGCGGTGAGGCGCGCCCGCGCCCGCCGGGCGGGCCAGCACTGCACGTTGATGGCCACCGGGTTCTGGGTGATGTGGGTGTCGGCGTGCTCGATGTGCACCGCGAGAACCGTGGTTATCCCGCCTAGACCCATCGGCCCGATGCCCAGTTCGTTGACGGCGGTAAGAATCTCCTCCTCCAGGGCGGCCATCTCGGGATCGGGGTTGCGGGAACCGATGGGACGGGTCACCGCCGCCAGCTTAGCCAGCTTCATACACAGGTCAGCGGTACCGCCCAGGCCCACTCCCAGAATATAGGGTGGGCAGGGATTGGCCCCTATCTCCAGCACCGTCTCCAGTATGAAGCGCTTAACCCCGCGGATGCCGTCGGCCGGGATGAGCATCTTGAGAAAACTCATATTCTCGGATCCGGAGCCTTTCGGCACCATGAGGATCTCAAGGTCATCGTGTTCTCGGGTGAATTCCCAGTGGAAAACCGGGATGCGGAAGCCAGTGCTGGTCTGGGGATTGACGCGGGAGAGGGGCGTGCACACGCTCGATCGCAGGGGGTGCTCCCGGGTCGCGCGTTCCGTCCCCCGCACCAGCGCCCTTTCTATCTCCACCGGGTCCGCGCCCAAACCGCTTCCGAGCCTGACGAAGAAGAGCGGGATCCCCGTGTCCTGACAGATGAGCGTTCGCTTCTCGTCCGCGATCCGCACCGCCTCCAGCATGGTGCCCAGTACCTGACGCGCCACACCGGAGGTCTCCCGCGCGAGCGCCGCTGCAAGCGCGCTGCGCACGTCCGGCGGCAAATCTTTCAAGGCCCTTATGTACAGCTCCTTGCCCGTTTCCTCAACCAAACGATAAAACTCTTCCGACAACGTTCCCCGTTCCACTCTAGTCCCTCCTTTTGAAAAACGTGGCATGACAAACGGCCCCCCGCCGACGCCCGGAAGGCACTTACGGGGGGCCGTCGGGGAGCTACTAAATCAAACCATGCTTCTGTATAATGGCTAGAGCTTCCTCGCGGAACCTCGCAGCGAACTGATAGAACTCTTCGCCCGACATGAACTCCACCCACAGACCGGCCTTCTTCATGTCCTCCAGGTACTCGGGCTTCTGGCAAATCGCGGTTATACCGTCACGCAATTTCTTCAAGATGGCAGGGTCTATCCCGGCCGGCGCGGCGTACCCCCGGCGGACGTCCGAAATCAGATCATATCCCAGTTCCCTGAACGTGGGCACGTCTGGCAACCACGGGTGCCGCTTCTCGCTTGCTATGGCTATGGGCCGGAACGCGTCCTGGTTGCGTATCACGTCGGTCAGGTTGCCCACTTGGGCATCGATGTGCCCGCCCCGCAGCGCCGTATTGCAGTCCGCCGAGCCCGGGAAGACCACGGGCTTGACCTTGATGTTCAGCAGGTCGGTCATCTTCAGGAGCGCCAGATGGTGACCGCTCAGAGTACCAACGATACCCACGGTCATTTCACCGTTTTTCCGGTTGGCCTCGGCGATGAAATCGGACAGCGTTTTAATGGTGCTGTTCTTATTCACTGCCAGTACCGTGGGGTCGCAAACCAATTGGGCGATGAACGCGAAATCCTCCAGCTTGAACGTCGCCTGGGGCCCGAGCGACTGCAGTACGATATGGGGAAAACTGAAGCCGCCGATGGTATAGCCGTCCGGGTTGGCCCGGGCGATCTCGGTCATTCCCACCTGGCCACCGGCGCCTACTTTGTAGTCAAAGACCAACGGTTGATTGTTAAAGTACTCTTTCCAATATTTTTCCACCACCCGCGACTGCACGTCCAGCGGGCCACCGGCGGTGAAAATCTGAATCATGGTAACCGGTTTGTTGGGATAGTCCCGCGCCTTTGCCCCCTTTTGCGCACAACCTCCGGCGACCACCGCCAGCAGTAATGCCGCCGCAAGCAGCACCGCACCCTTGAGCGTTGTTCCTGTGCGCACCGCACTCCCCCCTGTTCTGGCTCGGAAACCGGTTTATCCGTCTTGGTTTTCTCGGAGCCGCCCTTACCGCCGCCGTTAACACCCCCCGCTTCGGTTTTCAATCCGCTTCTTCCCCTAGAAACGTGGCAGCCCTTTCGCGCAAACGCCATCTGGAGTACACCGATAGCGCCACCGAAACCGCCGCCAGACCCAGGAACGCCGCGGCAATAGGCCGCTGGAGCAGAATCAGGAGGCCGGTATGGCTCATGCTGAGGGACTGCTTCAGCGCCTGCTCAAAAGTACCGCCCAAGATCAGGGCCAGGATGAGGGGCATGGACGGAAAGTCCAATTTCCTCATAAACCAGCCGATCAGCCCGAAAACGACCGCCACCCAGACATCAAACAGCTTCATCCGTACCGAGAACGCCCCGAGGAAACAGAACACCACGATAAGGGGAGCCAGGATCGGGTAGGGTATTGTCACTACCCGGGCCCAAAGGGGAACCAGGGGCAGATTCAGCACCAGTAACATAACGTTTCCGATGTACATGGAGGCGACGACGGCCCACACGAACTGCGGATGCTTTTCCAGGAGGGTGGGCCCCGGCTGGAGTCCGTACATCATCAAGCCACCTAACAACACGGCCAGGGCCGGCGCACTCGGAATACCGAAACAAAACAGTGGGATGAAGCCCGCCGTACTGGTAGCGTTGTTGGCCCCTTCCGGACCTGCGACGCCTTGAATGGCGCCCCTCCCGAATTTCTCGGGCTCCTTCGATACGCGCTTTTCGATGTCGTAGGACAGAAAGCTGCATACCGCCGGAGTGCAGCCAGGAATTAGGCCCAGGAAGAAGCCGATGCCGGTGGCCCGCAACATGGTCCCCATGCAGGCCCTGATTTCCGCCCAGGAAGGCATCAGGCCGGCCAGCTTAACCTTAAAGACCTCCGCGGCTTGAGCCATCCTCACGTTGCTCAAAACCTCGGCGATGGCGAAGAGCCCCACGATCACACTGATAAACTCGATGCCCGACATCAGCTCCACGCTACCGAAAGAAAAGCGGGCCACCCCCGTAATCGGGTCCAGCCCAATAGTGGCCACCAGAAACCCCAAACAGGCGGAAATCAGGCCTCTTACCAGCGAGCGCCCGGAAAGATTGATCACCACGCTGAGGGCCAGGACCATGAGCGCGCACACTTCCGGCGGGCCGAAACGCAGGGCGAATCTGGCCAGGGAAGGGGCAAAGAAGGTGAGCCCGATAACCGAAAGCGTTCCGGCCACGAAGGAAGAAATGGCGGCCATGGCCAGGGCAGGACCCGCCCTACCCTGTTTGGCCATCTGATAGCCGTCCACGGCCGTGGGCACCGAAGCCGCTTCGCCCGGAATGTTAACCACGATGGCAGTGGTGGAACCACCGTACATGGCCCCATAGTAGATCCCCGCCAGCATGATGATAGCCGGCACCGGGTCCAATACGGTCGTCGCGGGCAGGAGCATGGCAATTCCCGCTGTGGGTCCGATACCGGGCAAAACCCCCACCAACGTTCCGAGCAGTACACCCAGAAAGCAGTAGAACACGTTTTCGGGCCGCAACACCGTGCCGAATCCATGGAGCAAATAGCCCACCGTCTCCATGAAGCCCACCTGCTTTCCCGATAGTCCCCAATCAGAACCCCAGCAACCCGGGGGGTAAGGGTACCTGCAGAAGCTGCCGAAAGGCAAATGCAGAAGCCACCGAGACCAGCAACGCCGATAGGGCACACTTCCACAACGCGTAGCGGCCCAGCCTGCGCATCAGAAGGAGGACCAGCAGGAACGTACTGGCTGCGTAGCCGACCAGCGAGATAATCGCTACGTAGAGAACTATTAGCAAAAAAACCACACCCACTTCTACCAGCTCGGCCGTATCTACAACACTTGCCGGCTTGCCTTTCTTCGAACGGAGCTCCGCCAGCAGAACCGCCGCGAATACGGTGAGTAGCACCGCGAGCCAGAAAGGCACGACATCGGGTCCGAGACCGGTCCCCGGAATCACGGGGAGCCTTTTGGCCTCCCAGATGACCAACCCCGAGACACACCACAACGCCACTGAGACTCCTACCAGAGCCGCGCGCAAGAAAGCACCTCCACCCTCTACCGAATTCCCAGGGTAATACCTTCAGCCTCATACCTCCTACTACACCAATAATACCGTCCAGAGCCGCCGGCAAGGTGAATCTCAAGGAGGGGTAACCCGGGATTGTTTCCCGGCCCGAACTATGATAGAATCAATGGTAGGAGGTATGAGGTATTAACGCAGTTCACAGAGGTGAGACCCGTGCTTTGGGCAGCCGCTGCTGCCGCCTTGGTAGCAGGAATAATCAAAACTGCTTTCGGTGTTGGTGCCGGGGCGTTTCTGACCCCTCTTCTTTCTCTTTTTGTGGGCTCCAAGGAGGCGGTGGCCCTAATAGCGCCCATGATGCTCATCACGGACCTCATCACCCTGTACGTATTCTGGCGCCGTTGGGACACACAGCAGGTGCGAATTCTTATTCCCGGTTGCTTGGTAGGTACCATCATTGGAAGCTATTACCTTTCCTCCATCTCGCCCGCAACGGCCAAAATTACGATCGGCTGCCTCGCGGTAATGTTCGCCCTCTTTCAGTTACTGGGCAGTCGCTTTCTGGGACCGCTTGACCAACTCAGATTCGCGCGGTGGCAGGTATGGAGCGTTAGCTTCTTTGCCGGAGTCGCTTCGTCACTGGCCCACTCAGGGGGGATTGTAGTCACCATCTACCTCGTCAGCACGGGGCTCACTAAGGAAGCTTTCGTCGCCACCCTGGTCAGCGTGCTCCTCTTTATGGATATTGCTAAGATGGTATTGTTTGGCAGCCTGCATATCCTTACAATCCAAACCGCCACACTCGGTCTACTGCTTACACCCCTTCTCCTGTTGGGAAGTTGGCTAGGTAACAGGTTAATGCATGCCCTCTCCAAGGAGCGGTACGCCCAGTGTGTCAACCTTTTAATCCTGGCGAGCGGTATGCTGTTGCTCGTACGTAGATAGGTCCACCCCCAGTTCGGATTCGCGTTCACATGGTCTGCCGCGGGCGCGCCGGGTAGTCCAAACCCGGCCCACCACCACAACGGCCACGGCGAAAAACAGCTGCACAGCCCATTCCACAACGGGGCCGGGTCCGAGCAGCCGAAGTACCATCGGATCGGTTATCATCATCTCCCCGGCCACCTTGCCCAACAACGCTGCCCCCAGGTACACGATGACGGGAAAGCGGTCCATCAAACTGGATAAGAGCTGGGCGCCCACAATAACCAGAGGGATACTCGTGGCCAGACCGAACAGCAATAACAGGAGGTCACCCCGCGAAGCGGCAGCCACCGCCAGGACGTTATCCGTACTCATCACTACGTCGGCAACGGCGATGGTTTTCACGGCCTGCGCCAGAGAACCCCCCCCGCCGACCGTTTCAGGTTCCCTGCTTTCCTGCTGTAGCAACCGCACGGCGATCCAGACGAGCAGTATCCCACCCGCGAATTTGATAAGACTTACGGTTAGTAGCCGGGCCGCCACGAAGGTGAGAAGCACCCGCAGTAGTACCGCCAGCCCGGCGCCGAAAATAATACCCCACAAACGCTGGCGCCGCGACAATCCGCGCACCGCCATGGCAATGACTACGGCGTTGTCTCCCGATAATACCAGGTTGATGACCAGTATGGCTAGGAGGTCCGCCCCGAGCCCCATGTTTCACCCAACTCTTTCCCGACCGTAGCCGTCCAGATCATACCTCTATCCTCATACCTCCTACCCCCTATTATAATGCTTGTCCATCCAACTTGCAACCAAAAGAGTTCGAGTAAAATTTGAGTAGGGGTAACAGGATACATTAAAGGAATAAGTTGGTTAGAGATACCGGGTTGTCAGTCGTGCCTAATATAGAGGAGTGAGGTAAGAAGAGAAGGAGAGAGAGGTCCCGTCCTCGAAGGTGGTGGCGACCAAACGCACGCAACCCAGGAGGACCTCTCCCATGGAAACCTTGCTGGCAGCGATTAGCGATGGTACGAAGTGGAGTTTTCGCAAGCTGGAGAAACTGGTTTTCGCGTTGTGTTGGGGATACAAGGATTTGGACCAGACCCAGATCATCATCAACACTGACGGAGCAGGCTGATCATGGCGGGCCTGGAACACTTTGCCTGGGCCATTTACCAGTGCGACCGCTTCCACATCACGCGGGACCTGCGGCGGGCCTTGGCGGGTCAGCGGGAGCGGTGGCATGCGGCCAGGGAGGCACTCCAAGCGTCCGACCTGCCGGCGTTGTTGAGGGAACTGGACCTGGCGCTGAAAGGGGAAAAATTCCCCCGGCGCCGGGAAAGAATTAAAACTGCGCCAGCGTGTGAGCCGGTACTGGGAATACATACGAGACTACCGGGAACGGCTGGGAGAGGCGGCCGACCCCTCCTGGCAGGCCACGGGGAGCGGCGAGGCCCACATATCCCTCTTCGAGAACCGCCTTACGGGACACGGGCGCCCGTGGGGCAATGGCTTGGAGGGCATGCTGACGGCCCTGTGCCACTACCTGCAGGGGGACCTGAGACCGGCCCTGCGCGAGCCCTGGCCGAGCCCTCGGGAGCCTGTGGTGCGTCAGGTGGTAGAGAGCCCGGCCTCCTACCTGCCGCGGCGGGAGGGTCGCTCGTACGTTCTGGGCGTCAAGCAGGGTCACCTGCCGCTTTTAGAACGGGGCAACCACGGCATGGGTCATATCCTGCGCCGCATCTTAGGGTTACGGTAGTGCCAGGGGATTAAAAGCAGGGGGGTGGAGACCAACGCCCGTAACCCAAACAGATTCTGAACAAATAGGGGGCTTACCCCTGGAGGGGTACTTTTTACCCTGACACGGCGTCCCGCGGTGCTACCTTCGGGGCGGGACCTGGAAGAAAAAACCGCCTACTATGGGTTGACCCGGTCTGAGGCCTGGCACTATGGATCTACGGCTTATTTTGTTGTACAATTGAAGGGGCGCCAGTATAGCCCGCAGTACGGTTTGAGTCGAGTTTTTAGAAAGGAGTGATTGTTTGGAAAGCCTGTTTAAACCTGTGGTCGAGGGGCACCACAGCCGGGCCCAGCGCATCGTGGCACAGCTACGTCGACTGATGATTGAGGGCAAACTCAAGCCCGGCGACCGTCTGCCACCGGAGCGCGACTTGGCCCGCCAGCTCAACGTAAGCCGGACCGCCTTACGCGAAGCGGTCAAAATCCTCTCGGCCATGGGCCTGCTTAGTATTCAGCAGGGGCGGGGAGTCTTCGTCACCGAGGCCAACATGGAGGCCTTGGTGGGCTCGGTAATGGACGCCATGGTAATTAAAGAGCAGGAAATATTCGATCTGTTCGAGCTGCGGAAGGTGCTGGAGACTCAGGCGGTCCGGTGGGCAGCCGAACGGGCCAGCGACCAGGAACTGGAGGACATCGTCCGGATGACGCAGGAGGCCGAGGAAAAGGTAGTGTTGAATGAGGTAGATCAGGAGTTCGCCGGCTCGCATAACCTGACCTTTCATCTGGCCATTGCGCGTGCGGCGAAAAACTCGGTGCTGGAGCGGACCATGGAAGGTTTTTTCGATATCTTTCGCGAGCTCAGGACTAAGACCGCGGCCATCCCCGGACGCCAGGCGCTCTCGGTGCGGGAGCACCGTCAGATTGCCGAAGCCCTGATGGTGCGGGACGCAGAACGCGCCGCAGCCCTCATTTTGCGCCACATCGAGGGGGTCGAGGCGGCCATGCGGGCAACCAAAGGGACCAAACCCTAGACCGCAAAAGAGAAAAGGGGCAGGAGAAGACCCCTGCCCGCAGGTAGGTAGAAGGCGCCTAGGCACTGCGATATAGCTTGGTCAGCACGAACTCCCGGTGGCGCAGGGTTTCGGCGCAGGTCAGGCGGCCGGAGGCGGTGCGCCGAATCATATCCATGAGGCGGTTACCGGCCTCTTGCAGATCGTATTCCCGGCGCAGGAGACCGCTCAGGTCCACATCAATATGCTCCGCCATGCTTTTTACAGTTTTAGGATTGGCGGAAATTTTGATCACCGGGACGATGGGGTTGCCGACGATGTTGCCCTGCCCCGTGGGGAAAAGGTGAACCACGGCCCCCGCAGCGGCCCACAGGGTCACCGCTTCGGCTGCAGCGGAGGAGGTGTCCATGAACCACAAACCACCCCGCCGCGGCGGTGCTTCGGCGGGACGCAGAATGCCATCCACCCGGCACTTGCCGATCTTCTGGATGTTCCCCAGAGCTTTTTCTTCGATGGTGGTGAGGCCACCCGCAATATTGCCCTGGGTTGGCTGGGACCCCAGCAGATCCACCCCTTGATCCTCGATGAATTTCACGTACTCCCTGTGAACCCTGAGAAACTCCTCCTTCAGTTCCGGCGTGGCCATTCTCTCGGCTATGATGTGTTCCGCGCCGGTGATTTCGGAGGTCTCTCCGAACATTACCGTCGCGCCCATGGCCACCAGCCGCTCCACCGCCACCCCCACCGCGGGGTTGGACGCCAGCCCGGAAGTGGTGTCCGATTCTCCGCACTTGATGCTTACGGTGATCTCCGAAAGGTCAACGGGTTCTCTCTGCAACTCGCTGGCTTCCTGAACGAATTCCCTGGCGACGCGCGCTGCCTTTTCGATGGTCTTCAGGTCGCCCGCGCCCTCGATGGCAAAACCCACCACGGGCTTGCCCGTACGGGCGACCCCTTCGACCACGCGGTTGGTCCAGACCGGCTCGATGCCGATGACCACGCAGGCCGCCACGTTGGGGTTGCTGCCCGTGCCGATCAGCGTCCGGAAGAGAAGTTCCAGATCTTCGCCGAACTGTAACCGCCCGTAGGGGTGCGACAGCGCCAGCGTGTTGGGGATCAGGGCCGCCACCCCTTCAGCCGCCGCGTTTGACAGATCGTCCAGGGGCAGGATTATGACGTGGTTGCGTATCCCCACGGTGCCGTTCTGTCGGCGGTAACCGTGAAAGGTTGCCAACCTTACCACCTCGCACTCTTTAGATTGTGGGTGTGCACGTGCTCGCCGGGGCCGATGCTCGCGGTAGCCCGGCCGATGGATTCGCCGTACTTGACGACCTTTTCCCCGGCCGCGATGGGTGCCAGAGCGATCTTGTGACCGAGGGGAATGTCGCTTACTGCCTTGATGGTGATAAACGTATTGTTGTCCATCAACCACCCCTGCACTTCTTCGCCCCGGCCGATATCCTCCACGGCCACGCCCACGTTGTCGTTGACGTGGTGGACGAAAAACTTGGCACTCACCGTAAGATCACCTCCTTTCCTCATGATACGCTGGCGTTTCGTAAGGGTTTTACTTTGCCCTCGGTTAAGGTCATACCTCATACCTCAGACCTTATTCTAGCACAATCCTATTTTGTTGGCAAGGCCGAATTTGGCTAGTGATCCCCGGGAGAATCCTTGATGAGCCTGAATCGCTTCGTTGAATTATTTAGTGCGCGACCGGTGGCCAGAGCCACTTCCCTTGACAAACGGCGATGTGGCGCATATAATACGGATAAGTGCTTATTGCATATAGATGATGAGCGCAGAAAGGAGAGAAAGGAACCATGTGTTGCCTGCCGCATCCCCACCACGGGCACTATCCCACGCCCCACGGATGGTGCTGCCAGCCCCCGCGCACCGGGCCCGGAGCCACGGAAGCGGAAATCGCCTGGCTGGAGGCCTACGTCAAGCACCTCCAGGCCCAGATCGCGTGGGCGGAGCAGCGCATCAAGGAACTCAAGGAAGGTGGGCAAGGGACCTGAGTCCGCCGACGCTACAGCGCACTGCGGGTGAGCTTTCGGGGCGGGTCCGGAAGCGAGGGCCGTCCCGCGTCCCGCACTGAGGCGCCCCGGGTGGCCTGCTCCAGGCCCCCGGGGACGCCTCCGGCGGAACCGGGCCGTCCTCCGGCGCCGGATTCCCGGTCGCCGTGCCACACGCCGGCCAGTATACGGATGGTCGATTCTGTAGCAGGGGTGACCGCTGGTGTTCAGCCTGGCCCTTTACCTGACAGCCCCCGCCGTCCTGGTCCTTTCCCACGGCCGCGACCGGGCCAGGAGCGCCCGGACCCCGGCCGTTACCCGGCCGGCCTTTACGGGCCTGGTGCCCACACCCCGGGGGCTACCGGGACTGCTACGGCTACCATGACGGCTCCGCGGTATAGGTCGGTTGCCCAAGCCCGGGGAAGGGTAAAAAGCGAGGGAAGTGGGTCCCTTTGTGCCACGGAGGACACATAAGACACGGCCACGGTTCCCGCTGCTGCGTGAGCGCGCCGCTGGAAAGATTCGTCCAGCCCTGCCTCTTGCTCCTGCTGCGGCGCCGGCCGGCCCACGGCTACGAGCTGATGCAGAGCCTGGCGGAGTTCGGCTTCGGCGAGGGAGAGGTCGACCCGGCCACGGTCTACCGCAACCTGAGGCGTCTGGAGGAAGAGGGCTTCGTGGTCTCGCGCTGGGAAACGGGCGGCGGGGGACCGGCCCGACGACTCTATCAGCTTACCCGCGAGGGAGAGGAGTTGCTGCACGCCTGGGCCGCGGCGGTGGAGCAGAACCGTCGCCGGCTGGAGCACTTCCTGGCCCGCTACCGCGAGGAGGCCGCTCCGGCCGAAGGCCGGTCCGGGCCGGAAAATTCCCCGTGAGCGGGCCGAAAGCCAGACCGGGCCCAGGCCGAAGTCAGTTGCGGGCCGGCCCAGGTCAGAAGACTCCTCGTAAGCGGGTGCTCGGGATTTGCCAGCACCTCCCAGGTCGGTCCCTCCTCTACGATGCGGCCTTCGAGCATCACGGCCACCCGGTCGCTCACCTTGCGGGCCACGGCCAGGTCGTGAGTAATGAACAGTATCGCCAGGCCCCTCTTTTCCTGTAAATCCAATAGCAACTTGAGGACCTTGGCCTGCACGCTGGCATCCAGGGCCGCGGTGGGCTCGTCGGCGATCAGGAGCTTCGGGTCCAGCACTAGGGCGCGGGCAATGGCCACCCGCTGCACCTCTCCGCCGCTCAGCTGGTGGGGGTACTTCTTCAGGAAACCGTCGTCGCAGGGCAGCTCCACCTCGGCCAGAACCCTTTTCACCACGGAGAGCCTCTCCTCCTCGGTACCCCTCTGCTGCACGTCCAGCGGCTCCTTGACCGCCTGCAGGACGTTGAGGCGGTGGCTGAGGGACTCCCCCGGCTGCTGGAAGACCATCTGCACGCGGGCGTAGAAGTCCGGGGTCCTCTTTTCAATCTTCTGACCCTCCAGGAGGATCTCCCCTTCGTCGGCGCCGGTCAGGCCCATGACGATGCGCGCCAGGGTGGTCTTGCCGGACCCGCTCTCGCCCACCAGGGCCAGGGTCTCCCCTTCGTACAGGGTCAGGTCCACCCCCCGCAGGAGCCTGAAGGGGCCGAAACTCTTGGCGATCCCCCTGACCTCCAGCAGCGGCACGATGCCGCCGCGGTGGCAGGCCAGCATGCGCCCGCCGGCGGGCACCGGAGAAGGCACCCGCACGGCGCAAACCTCCAGCCGCTGGGTGCAGCGGGGGTGAAAGGGGCACCCCTCCACGCCGTGTTCCATCCGGCCGGGTATGCCCTGCAGGTCCTTGGTGGTGGCCAGGTGCGGGTAGGCGCGCAGCAGCCCTCGGGTGTAGGGGTGGCGCGGGTCCCGCATCAGGTCCGCCGCCGGGCCCGCCTCCACCAGCCGCCCCGCGTACAGGACCGCCATTTGCCCGGCCAGGCGGGCCGCGGCCGCCAGGTCGTGGGTAATGACCAGCGTGACCCGGTCCTTAACCATCTCCAGGAGAAGCCCAATGATTTCGCCCTTGGTACGGGGGTCCAGCGAGGCCGTGGGCTCGTCCAGCACCAGGACCTCGGGGTCGTTGGCCAGGGCCAGGGCGAGCAAAGCCCTTTGCTTTTCCCCGCCGCTCAACTGGTGGGGGTAGGCGCGGGCGCGGTCCGGCCCCAACCCCACCCGCTCCAGCAGGGCCAGGGCCCGGTCCGCGGCCTCCCCCTTGCCAAGGCCGTGCACCACCATGGCCTCGGCCACCTGGTCGCACACGGCATACAGGGGATGCAGGGCGGTTTCTACGTTCTGAAAGACCATGGCGATTTCCCTGCCCCTCAGGCGCCGGAGTTCCTCCTCCGACAGGGCGAGCAGGTTATTCCCCCGCCAGAGGATTTCCCCGCGGCATTCCCCCTCCACCAGGCCCAGGATCGAGAGCCCCAGCGTGGTCTTGCCCGCGCCCGACTCACCGACCACGGCCAGGGATTCCCCCCTGGCCAGGGTCAGGCTCACGTCGCGCAGCACCGGAAGACCGCCGTAGGACACCCACAGGTTCCTGATTTCCAGCATGTCCCACCTCTCACCTGCGCAACCGGGGGTGGAAAACCGTTTCCAGGGCGAAACCGAGAAGGGCGAAGGCCCCCAGGGTCAGCGAAAGGGCCAGGCCCGGGGGCAGCAGCCACCACTTCCAGACGTCCAGGTAGGTAAACCGCAGGGCGTGCTGCATCATCCGGCCCCAGCTCTCGACCGCCGGGTCCCCGATTCCCAGAAAGGAAAGGCCGGCCTCCAGGAAAACCGCCCGGCGCACCCCCTGGACGAAGACGGCCACCAGGACCGCCCCCAACTCGGGTATCAGGTGGCGGACCAGGATGTGCCCCCAACCCGCGCCGAAGGTGCGGGCCGCGGCCACCGGAGCCCTTTCCTTCAGGGAGAGGATCTGGGCCCGCACCACCCTGGCCTCCCCGGGCCACAGGATGGCGGCCAGCAGAATGACGGTGACCGCGAGGTTGGGCCGCAGGTAGGCCGCCACCAGAATGGCCGGAATTACCGGCGGGATGACCAGCAGGGCGTCCACGGCGCGCATCCAGAACCGGTCGTACAGGCCGCCCAGGAGGCCCGCTGTGCCACCGATGAGGACGCTCAAAAGGGTGGCCAGCAGGGCCGCCCCGCAGCCCACCGCCAGGGAGGTACGGGCTCCGAAAAGGAGCTGGGCCCAGATGTCCTGGCCCACGTCGTTGGTGCCCAACCAGTGGTCCCGGCCGGGCGGGCTGAAGATGGCCCCGGTGTAGGCCCCGGGGTCCCAGGGGCTCAGGACCGGGGCCAGCACGGCCACCCCCACCAGCAGGCAAACCAGTATCAGGCCCGCGCGGCCGGCGTTGCTCTGTTTCACGTGCGCCCAGTAGTCAACGTGCACGGACAACCCTCGGATCGACCTTGACGTAAACGAGCTCCAGGAGGAAGTTCACCGTCAGCACCGCCAGGGCCGCGGTCAGAAGGATCCCCTGGATCAGCGGGTAATCCCTGGTCAGCAGGGCCCGGTAGAGCAGGGTGCCCATGCCCGGGTAGGAAAACACCATCTCCACGAACAGGGCCCCGGTGATCAGGTGGGCGTACTGCAGCCCCGCCGCGGTCACCACCGGCAGGAGGGAGTGGCGGCCGGCGTGCCGGTAGCGCACGGTACGGTCCGGGCACCCCTTGGCCCGGGCCGTCAGGATGAAGGCCTCGCCCAGGGTGGTGACCATGGTGTTCCTGGTCAGCAGGTAAAACGGGCCCACCCTGACCACCACCAGGGTGAGCAGGGGGAGGGTCAGGTGGTGGAGCACGTCGAGCACCAGGGAGAGGCCGGCCTTGCCGGCGTAGGGCGTGAGGGCCCCGGCCAGCGGGGCCACACCCAGGGTGACGCCGAAGAAAAGGAGCAGCAGCGTGCCCGCGAAAAAATCGGGAAAGCCGCCCAGGAACAGGGCCGAGGAAAGCAGCACGGCGTCCTGGGGCCGGCCGCGCCTGGCCCCGGACTCGATCCCCAGGACCACCCCCAGGGCCGCGCAAAGGCAAAGGGCCACTCCGGTCAGCAGCAGGGTCCAGGGCAGAAAGCCCAGCAACACCCGCGACACGGGGGCACTGAAATAGTAAGAATGCCCCAGGTCCCCTCGGAAAAGCGCCGCCAGGTAGGCCAGAAACTGGGCGGACAGGGACCGGTCCAGGGAAAACCGCCGCACCAGTTCCTCCTTCAGCTCCGGGGACATGGCCAGGAGGGCCTCTTCCCCGTAAATGGCCAGCAGCGGGTCCCCCGGCATGAGACGGGGGAGAATGAAGTTCAGACTCAAAATGACGAAGACCGCCAGGACGTAGGTGGCAAAGGGCCTGTCCCTGACCATGCCGCATTTTACCCGCCCGAGGAGAAATCGGCCCTTCCCCGGCCCGCCGCTCCGGACCCGGCGGGCCGGATCCGGAGCGGTCCCGGGGTCAGCGCACAAAGGCCAGCTTGTTCAGGGGAATGGGCACGCCAGTGCCCACGCCCTGGTAGGTGTAGAAGAGATTGACCTTGCCGTCGTGGGCCCAGTACCAGGTGGGGTGATAGAGGGGCAGTGCGGGCATCTCCCGGGCGTAGACCTCCTGGATCCGGGCCACAATGCTTTTGCGTACCTCGGGGTCCATGGCCGACAGCTGCCGCTTGAGGAGTTCGTTCAGCTCCCCGCTCCGGTCGTAGCGGGCACTGAGAAACGATTGGCCCAGGATGACCCGGTTCAGGATGTCCGGATCGCCGCCGATGCCGCCGTGGCCGCTGAGGGCCAGGTCGAATTTCCACTCGCCCACCCGCTGGTCCAGGGTCTTGGCCTCCAGGCCCCGCAGGTTGACCTTGATGCCCGCCTTTTCCAGCTGGCTCTTGATCATCTCTGCCTCGCGTTCCCGGGGCGACCCCGGCACGCCGACCCCCTCGCCGCTCACCAGCAGCTCCAGTTCCAGCACCCGGCCGTCCTTCTCGAAGTACTGGCCCTTCTTCACGTAGCCCAGGCCGGTCAGAATCTCCGCCGTTCTGGCCGGGTCGTAGGGGTAGAGCTCGGCCTGGGGGTTGTACCAGGGGTTGTCCGGGGCCAGGAGGCCCGCACCTCCGGGCAGCCCGTGACCCCGCAGGCAGGTGTCCACCAGGGCCTGCCGGTCCACGGCGTGGGCCAGGGCACGGCGGAAGTCGGGGTTGTCCAGCGGCGGCCTGGTGTGGTTGATCATCAGCTTGGCCACCCAGTCGTGGGCGCCCTTGATGACCGTAAAGCCTTCCTTTTCCAGGTCCCCGACCACCTCCGGCGGCACCTGTGCGGCGTTGACCTGCTTTTGCCTCAGTGCCGCCGGCACCACCTCGGCGTTAATTTTCACGAACCTGAGCTGGGCCACCTTGGGCCGGCCCCCGTAATAATTCGGATTGGCCTCGTAGAGGTAGGTCCCCTGTTCCTTGTTGTAATCCACGAACTTGAAGGGCCCGGTGCCAATTGCCGCCCTCTTGTCCGTGAACTGCTCCGGCTGCGTCACCCCCTGCCACACGTGCTCCGGGATTATGGGCACGGTGGCGGCGAAATTGTTCATGAAGGGCGCGTGGGGCCGGGCCAGCACCAGCTTCACCGTGTAGTCGTCCGGGGCCTCGGCCCGGGTCACGATGCTCACGTCGGTCCACTGGTAGCGGTTCTTCTGCAGGTAGTCCACGGTGAAGACCACGTCCCTGGCCGTGAACTTCTTTCCGTCATGCCAGGTCACGTCCTTGCGCAGCCTGAACACGTAGGCGTTTTCGTCCTTCAGGTATTGCCAGCTTTCGGCCAGCGCCGGCACGAACCCCTTCTCGTCCTTCCAGACCAGGGTGTCGAAGAGAAAATGCATCCGTATGTATCCCGGCCCGCGCGGGTAATGGGCGAAGGGCGAGGGAAACCCCCAATCTCCCGTGGGGTCCGCCACCGTGTAGACCGCCCCTTTATCCGCCGCGCCCCTCTGGGTTCCGCACCCGGCCAGGGCGAAGAGCGCCAGGCCCAGGGCCCCCGTCACCAAGAGGAATCGCCCCGCCGAGACGCACCTGAACCTACGCAAGCATGACCCCTCCCCACATGGTATTAGCTCTTGAGCCGGCCCCGAAAAAACAAATAAGCCCTTTCCCGGCCTCCTGGCCGGCAAAAGGGCTTCCGTAGCCCGCATCATCGCTATTCGGATGTCCACGATCGACCGAATACCACATTGTATTTCGACGTGACGCGCGAAACTCCTGCCGGCCACGGGACGAAAATTATGGTTGCGCCGTAGCGCCCCCGGGGGTCACGCCACGGAACCCGGCAGCCCTGGCCAACCGCCGGAAGCCCTACGGGCCCGCCCGGTCCCCTCGTCCCGGAGCACCGCACCCGGGACCTCAGGCCAGCACCTCGTCCACGGCTACCTCCAGGCCCGGCAGGAGCCGGGAGGCGCGCTCCCCGCTCCGTACCGGCCGGCCAGCTCGTATCCCCCCTCCCTGAGGGTGTAAACCTCTACCGTCTTCCCGTCCGGGTCCACCAACCGGTACTCCCTCACGCCGGCCCGTGCCTACTCCCTTTTCTTTTCGCCCCTGGCGGCGCGCCTTGTCCCCGGGACGTTACTTTCACCACCAGGTCCGGAACCTCGCTGAACCGCTCCTTAATGCGTTCGCAGTGCTCCCTGGCCACGAAGATGAGGTACGGTTCCCGGATCTTGCCCGGCCACAGCCGCACCCCCCATTCTAACACGCGCCCGCCCCGGCCTCAACCCGAAGCCACCGCGGCCTTTGCCCCCGCGGCCGGGGCGCGATACGCCGTAGCCGCGGCCCCACGGCCGGGACCGCGACCCTCGTGCCGTCTGCCCACGTCCTCCCGGCCCACGGCGCCGCCCCGGGTCACGCGCAACCCGGGGTCCGGGTCAGGCACCGTGCCCGGGGGAGGGAGCGCCGGCCCGAGCATTGTCGTACGGGGACCAGGAAATGCGGGCCTGCGGCACCGCGTCCACGGCGCCGGAATAGGGCTTGATGTCCAGCAAAGGACTTCCGTCCAGGGCGTCCAGCCCCCGCACCACCAGCCGGTTCCCCTCCCGGGCCACCAGCTCGGCCACGCAGAAGGCGATGGGATTGGGCCGGGAAGGGGACCGGCAGGCGAAGACCCCGCGGATCTCCGGGCCGTGGGGGGTGCGGGTCTGGAGCACGTTGCGGTCCGCCCGGTCGCACCAGTACAGTACGATCAGGTGCGTGGCTTCCTCCACGTCCTTCAGCCCGGCCGCGAATTCGTCGAAGACTTCCAGGATGGAGGTCTCCCGGGTCAGGCGTCCCTGGTGGGGCGCGTCCCCCGGCCGCTTGAAGGGCGAACGGATTACGCCGATGGGCCTGAGCTCCACGGTCCGCCTCACCCGCCCGCCCGGCCCACCAGGCGGGCCAGGTCCTCGGCCAGGACCTCCAGCCGGCCGCGGAAGGCGCCCGGGTCCAGGGCCTCGCCCACCAGGTTGGCCCGCATGACCTCCGGGGAGTACTGCAGGGTTTCCCACACCGGCACACCGCGCTCCTGCAACGCGTGCTGCAGGAAGGGACCGGTCTCGGCGTCCCCCCTGTTCAGCAGCGCGGCAAAGGGCTTTTGCGCCTCCGCCGCGAGCCGCCCGGCCTTTTCGGCCAGGAGCACGGCCTCGTGGGAGGGGTCCACCACCACGAGAACGAAGTCAACCCCCTCCAGCACGCCCCGCCCGAAGTGTTCCACGCCGGCCTCGGTGTCCACCAGGACCCACTCACCGTCGGCCACGGTGAGGTGTTTCAAGAACTCCCGGGCCACGGCCCCCATGGGGCAGGCGCACCCCTCCATGGCCCGCTCGATCTTCCCCACCCGCACCAGGCCCACCGGCCCGTCCCGGCTGACGCACGCGGCGGGCAGGTCCTCCACACGGAAGGGGGCCGCGAAGAAGGGCACCCGCTCCGTGCGCTCCCGCTGCAGGGAGGCCAGCAGCCGCTCCCGCACCGCGGACCTGCCGCCCAGGTAATCCAGCAAACCTTTGGCCGGGTGAACCATTCCCAGCATCCTTTCCAGGCCCGGGTTGGACTCGTCCGCATCCACCACCAGCACCCGGGCGGACCGGGCCAGGGTCCGGGCCAGGAGCGCCACCACCGTACTCTTGCCGCTGCCGCCCCGCCCGCTCACCAGTAACTTGGGCACGCTATCTACCTCCCGGAACCAAATCTCGTAATGGCGCGCCGGGCCCGGAACCGGCCGCAAAACCAACTGCTCCGCCGCCCGACCGGCCCGCACGACGAGGAACCGCGCTCCGCCGCGAACCCCGGCACAACGGCTCCCGGCCCCCGCGCCTTAACACAAAGACCCCGCCGCCCTCCTTCCACAGGAGGCACACGGGGCCTTCGTGGCCACCTTTCCGGCGCTTTTCGGTTTTTCTCCCGCCATGATACCACACGGCGCGACGGGAATCAACCCCCGGCCGCACCGCATAGCGGCCTCCGCCGCCGCAGATAATAGGCTTGGCATCCGTCGGAAAGGGGGTCGAAAGCGTGAGCTGCGCCAGCCTACGCCACCGGTTCGAGGAGGAAAAGAAGGCCGGCCTGACCTTCGCCCGCGCCCTGGAAATCTACCAGGACCTCTCGGGTTCGGTAGATGCCCACCGGGTGGAGCTGGAAGAACTCCAGGCCCGACAGGGGGACCCCGAACGCGTGCGCTACCTCCGGGAGCACATCATCGAGGGGGAGAAGCTCCTCACGGAAATGCGGGCCCTGCGGCTCCACTGAGGCCGGCTGCCCGTGCGGGCGGGCCGGCGCCGGCCCGCCCGCCGCGACCCGGGTCCCTCCCGCGGTCCCGCGGGGGTCGGACCCCCGGCCCGGCAGGTGCCCCGCCTTACCCCCGGACCGCGCCGGCCGCGGACTGGACCCCGCCACCGGCGTCCCGGTCGGTAACCGCCGCGGGCCCACACGGTCCCGCGGTACGTCCTTCAGCGCATCGTGGTGAGGTAAACGTTACCGTCCTCGCCCTTGAAGGCCCGAACCAGCTCCAGGTGGCGGAGCACGGCGAAGTGCCGCTCCACCTCCTCGACCGAAGTGCCCAGGGTCCGCGCCAATTCCTCCCTGGTGGCCCGGCCCTTCGCCTGGAGAAAGTCGTAGATGCGCCGCTGGAACTCCGTCAGGCGCCCGGCCCCTCCCTGCCCCACGAGTTGCGCCGCCCGCGCCGCGGAAACGGCCGCCGGGTCGCAGGGCTTGGGCCGCGAGGCCATTTCCACATAGCAATCCTCGCAGAGCACCTGACCCTCGAAGTTGAAAACCTCCTCCGGCTTCACCGGAGCACCGCACTTCTGGCACCGCACGATGTCTTCCTCCTCCATACCGAAAGTCTTCCAACCGCGCGTAATAGACCTCCTATTGACCAGGCGTGGACTAACCGAAGGCCTGCTTCAGGGCGCCCAGGGCCCGCTCTACCTTGCGTGGCGCGTCCGGGGCCCGGTCCTCCACGGCGGCCGCCGCCTCCCGCACCGCGGCCGCCACCCCGTCGGGTAAGCCGCCCGCCACGGCCAGGTACGAGGAAAGGCGCCTCTCGAGCTGCACCCGCAGCCGCTCGTGTGGCGGCAGCCCCAGGTATTCGGCGATGGTTTTCAAAAGGGCCGGCCTGTCTTCGGGCAGGCGGCCCTCCACCTCCCACAGCAGGTTGAACATGTGATCGCTCGTGAGGTAGGAGCGGCAATCGAGGTGCTCTATCAGCAGGCCGATTTCGGCCACCACCTCGTCCTCGGAGAGGGGCTCGAACTCGCCCGCCTCCACCTGCTCGTAAAGGGGGGTACCCGGGTAGGGTACGAGGGTCCGCAGCCTGATGAAATCGGGCCCGATGGCGTTCAGAACGCGGGCCGTCTCCAGGGCGTGTCGCTCCGAAAGTCTCCTTCCTCCCAGACCGGGCATCACGTAGAGGCTCACGTCCATGCCGGCCTCACGCGCTTTGCGGCCGGCCAGAATGAGTTCCTCCGCCGTGACCCCTTTCCGTACCTGCGCCAGGACCTCGTCGCAGCCCGACTCGAGCCCGATGTGCAGCCGCACCAGGCCTGCCTCGCGTAAGCTCCGGAGTTCTTCCGGGGATTTGCGGGCCACGGTTTTGGCCCGGGAGTAGGAGGTGACCCTGACAACGCCCGGGAAACTTTCCCGGAGGCCGGCCAGAACCCGGCGGAGGTCTTTCGTCGGGGCCTGGAGGGCATCGGCGTCCTGCAGAAACACGGTCCTGCCGCCGGAGGCCAGCCAGTTGGCCACGTTGACCAGGCTCTGGATGCGGCGCTGAGCCAGCTCCGCGTCACCGCACCGGCGGCCGTACAGCTCGGGGTTGCCGTTGATCAGGGCCGCCACCACTTCCCGGCCGACATCCCCGGCCAGGCCCAGACGCCACGAGGCGGCCCTTATCTCGTCCGCCAGGGCCTTGACGACCTCCAGATCTCCCGTTATCTCCTCCGCGCTGCGCCGGGAATACCGCTCTCCCTTGTAGGTGCGGCAGAAAGTGCAGCGGTTCCAGGGGCAGTTGCGCGTCACGCGCAGCAACAGCGAGCAATCCCGCCCCTCGTTCGGCGGCCGGATGGGACCCATCTCGTGCCAGCCCCTGCCGATGCGCTCGGTTTTCATTCTGTAGGGCACCACAGCCGCCACGGCTCCTTCCCCCTCTCGAAGCGCGCCCGTCCCCGCCTCTCCTCTCCGCAACGTCCGCGTACCGGAAAAGACGGTGCCCGGCCACCCCGCCCCGCGCCGGACCCACCGGTCCCCTTTTCCGGCCCGGCGTCTTGCGGGGCCCGCGGCCCACCCACCCCTTATCCGCAGCCGGCCGCCACCGGGCCCATGGCCGCCCTGGGGGCCTCAGCCCTTCCCTTACCTGCCCGCCGGTCCCTCCACTTTGAGGCAGAACCGGCACGGCTCCGGCAGGGTCCCCCTCTTCAGGGCCCGGCGGAAGGAGCGGTAGTCCCGGCCGCGCCAGACCTCCGTTAATGTTCTCTCTCCAATATTACCAAAAATCACGGGCGCGTGGAACCGACCTGCGGGGATGTCGTAAACCTTGACCGGCTCCGCCACCGGCAGGCCCAGGTACACGCAGGGCGCCACGCTCCCGTCCACGGTGACGAACACGGCCCGATACGGGTTCTCGGCGCACCGCACCCTCCTCCCCCCGCCGAGGTAATGGTAAACCGGCAGAGCCCGGCGGCCAAGTTCCTCCAGCAACCTGCGGGCCGCGGCCAGGGCTTCCGGTTCGAGGCGCAGGCTCTCGGCCCGCAGGTCCGCGGCGGGAACGAAATCCAGCGTGCTGACCACCACGGCATCCACGGGCACGCGGCGCAGCAATTCCGGAAGCCGCGCGCACGATTCCACGCCCGAGCGCAGGAGCATGTAGGCCACGTGGATGGCCGGCCTGCCGAGCCCCCGCCGCAGCCTCTCCGCGGCCAGCCGCTCCATGCCCTCCAGCACCTTGGCCAGGGCCGTTCCCCGGCGCACCCCGTCGTGGTAGGCATCCGCCCCGGCCAGGGAAAAGGCCACCACGTCGAGCCCGCCATCCAAAAGGGCCCGAACGGCCTCCTCGTCCAGAAGCATGCCGTTGGCGGTCGTGCCCTCCCGGCAACCGGCCCCCTTGGCCAGGCGCACCAGGGAAAAGAAATCGGGATGCAGCAGTGGTTCGCCCCAGCCCTGTAGAAACACGAGCCCGGCCTTCCTGAAGGCGGGCACCAGTCGCCGGAAGGTGGCCGGGTCCATATCCCGGCTACGCCACACGCTACGGTAAACCGTGCGCGGACAGTAGGCACACTCCGCGGTGCAGCGGGTGGTGATCTCCACCTGAATCCAGTCCCACGAACGCAAAGCGAGCCAGCGCATATCCACCCTCGCCCTGTGAGGTCTTGATCCCCGGGGCCCGGAGAAAGCCGTCCGGCACCCATGGCAGGGGGCAAGCCGGCAGAATTCAAGAACACCCGCGCGCTGTTTGAAGCCCTAACGGTAATCCCTGTGGATAAGAGGCACATCGTCCATCAGCTTATCCCCTTTGGGGTCCATCTCTCCACAAGCTCATTAGGAATCGGTTTCCCTTACCAGAGATAAATCTTCTGCATACTGGATTAGGGCGGTTTTCTTGCCCTGACGCTTGCCCTCTAAAAGAAGCTGATCCGCGAAGCTGATGAGCCGTTCCAGGTCGCGGTCGTTCTCAATTAAACAACGTTTAGCAATTGCTCCACCCATGCTTATGGAAACGGTCAAACCCGGTTCTGCTACAAAAGTCAGCGCAGAGCAAAGTGAGGTAAAGATACGTCGGGCTAGAGCGTTAAACTCTTCCGGTTGACTAACGGAAAAGAACAAGACAAATTCGTCACCCCCGTACCGTCCCACAAGATCATCTTTCCTGACTTGTTGCCTCAACAACTCCCCTGCTTTTTTCAGGACCATATCGCCCACCGGATGTCCGTAAGAGTCATTTATGGTTTTAAAATTATCCACGTCCATCATCAAAACGGCCACGTAGGAAAATTTCCCCTCCGCTTCCCCGATCAGGTACAAACACCGTTCCATAAAAGACCTGCGGTTTAAAACCCCTGTAAGGGGGTCGTAGCTGGCCAGCCATTCCAGCTGCCGCCGGGCCTGGTGGAGGAGCTCGTTTTTTTCCTCTAGTTCTTTTATTTTCCGTTCCAATTCGGACAAAGTTTCCCGTACTCGTAAGGCCATGGCGTTAAATGAAGAGCCAATTTCGGCCAGCTCGCGAGTGCTGCCCGGAAAGCTATCCTCATTTTTTGCCGGATCGAAGCGAGATAAGCGCTCAGCCAGATTCTTCAAGGGATATACTACCTGTCCCGCAGCCAGAGGGTAAACGAGGACGGACAGCAATATCAGCAGGATAAGCGTACCGCCGAGAGAAACACACAATTGCCGCAAAGGTTCCTCCACAAACCCTCCCACTGGAGCCCATATCCTTACCTTGAGGTCGGTTCCCGGCACCGGCGCTCCGGCCTCCAGGTTTTCTTTTAATCCAAAGGCCTTAAGTAACAACCGGCCCGCAGGGGAGGGTTTTTCTTTTTTCCCAGCCAAATAAAGAACAGCACCACTACCATCTTCCAGGTAAATGACCGGCGTTTCCCCGAGCCGCAGTCTGGGCTGGTAACCAAATCCGAAAAGAAATTTGGGAGCAAAAATTTGCGTGGGGTCCGGTTCCACCGGCAACAAAGGCCCGAGTTCGGCCGGGTCTATTCCTTTTACCAGCCCGCCTTTGCTGGCCACAATTCTGTCTTCCTGGAAAGAGAAGGAGAATCCATCTTCTCCCAGGATACGCTTTAGGGAAAGCGAAATAATCCGGCTCTCGTCCAAAGCCACCTGGGTCAGGTATCTGTTGGCCCAAGCAACGGTCTGTAGGGCAAGGTACTTGGCCGTGGCATAAATAACCAGCAGGGTGGGCATCAAAGCAAGGGCAAAGAACCATAGGGTAAATATCTGAACTATACTGCGCTTCTTCTTGCTCCCTGACATCAAACCTTTTCCTCCCCAAGAGAGGACAGGAAAACGCGCGCTTTTTCAAACAGGTAGGGGTCCAGTTTTTTGCCTGCCATTTCTGCCATCACTTTTAGAGCTTTCCCTAAACTCAAGGGAGAACGGTAGGGTCGGGGAGAGGTGAGAGCATCGAACACGTCGGCCAGGGCTAAGATTCTCGCCTCCAAGGGAATGCTGGTGCCTTCCAGGCCCTCGGGGTAGCCCGTGCCATCCCAGGCCTCGTGATGCGCTTTGACTGCCGCCAGGATATCCTTCAGGCCAGGCATTCCGCGGCACCTGCTTTCCACCAGCTCAAAGCTCCACAGGGGGTGTTGTACTATCATTTTCCATTCGCTTTCCAGCAAGGGGCCGGGCTTCTTTAAAATATGGCGGGGCACCGTCAGTTTGCCTACGTCATGCCAGGCTCCGGCGCAAAAAAGAACTTGGGGCCTGCCGAGCCCAAGCAGCAGGCTCAATTGGAAGGCATACTTGGCCGTGCGCACGCTGTGCACCAGTAATTCCGGAAAGCCGACAAGCTCAGGAAAGAAGTCTAGAAAAGGCGAGACCGATGGCAACAAAACCCTTTCGCCGAGCGGTAGAATGGGCATAAAATCCCCCCAAAAGTTAAGGCCACGAAGACTCCTCTCTAGAGGTTGGATTGCCAGCCTTCGTGGCCTTAACTGACTCGATATTCGCGAAATATGTTACTTCTTCCTGATAACGGGTCGGAAACCGTCCCGCTCGGGCATAAACGTCACCAGGTGAAACTGGTCACCTCCGCCCTGTCGCCGAAGACCTCCCGTAGGGTTGCCCGGAGGGCCAATGCCGCCATCGATGAGTGTGCTCTTCCACTGCTGCTCCGCCTGCTCGCCGGCAATTCGGGCATCGCTCCTGACCCTCTGGGACCGGTCTCGCGAAGGCGGAGGTACAAGCCGCGCGGTCCCCGGAAATACCAAAAGCCTCGCTCCCCTCCTCCGGAAGGGGGTCGAGGCCTTCGTAGCCACCGCTTCTGTTCCGTTTTGGGGGCTCACCCTGCCCACGACCCGGACCGCGCCCGCGGGGCCCGGAAATTCGACGGTTGGGTTCCTCACCGCCGGCGCCACCGGGTCCATCTTTGGCCACCGCTACACCTCCCGGGCCGCGCACGACTGGCACCAGAACCCTTCGTCTCCCGGCACCGCCTTTGCCTGAGCCACCACTTCTCCGCAGCCGCGACACCGCACGTAGTCGCGGGGCAGCGGCCGGGGCAGCCTGTGGAGCTGCACCCGGGTTTTCCTGAACAGCTCTTCGTCCGGGGCCTCCAGCAGGGCCTGCACGGCCCGGTTAACGGTCTCCCGGTAGGCCCGCACCTCCTCGGGGTCCGCCTCCCCGGCCGCCATCCTGCGCGCCGTCTCCTCGTGGCAGGCCCCGCACAGGAGTCCGCCCACCAGCGCCACCCGCAGGGCCGGCCAGGGTTCCTCGCCCTCCCGCGCCTCGGCGAAGTAATACACGTGTTTCCCCTGGTCGTAGGCGCAAAAACTCTGGTTGCCCACGGTGCAGCCCGTGAGGTACTGCACCGCGTCCACGGCCGAGGACATGTTTTCGGCCAGTACGAAGAACCGGTGCGCGTTCTGTCTCGTGAGCCCCAGCTCCTCCCTGGCAATGAGCGCGGCCCGGTAGCCCACCACCAGCTCCGGACAGAGGTGGCCGTGATAGTGGGCCACGTTGGCCAGCTCCACTGGCACCACCATGGCCGTGGCCACGACAAGGGGCAGGACGACCGCCGCCGGCCCCGCCCCCTCGACGGGTACCGGCGGAGTACGACCCTCCGGCAGGGCCGGCCCTGTAGCCGGGGGTTTTTTCCCCTCCCGGACCGGGGAACCACGGTCCTCCGGCCGGGGCGCGTCCCCCACCCGGTACTTCAGCACCCACTTGCTCCGGCACAGGCACGCCCCTTCCCGCTCGCGCACCAGCACCAGGTTGAAAATGCCGCCCGTGGTGCGCACCAGGTAGCCGAGGTGGCCTTCCCGGGTCCTGCGCACCAGCAGGGGCTCCAGCACCTCGTAGTGCCTGCCCCGCCACCGGAATCCCAGGGGCGTCTGCTGGCCGTTGTCGAACTGCACCGGCACCTCTTCCTGTATGAGGGTCACGTTTTCCTCGCGCACCCGGCGCAGGATTTCCCTTAAATCCAAAGCGATCTCCCTCCCTTCGGAAAAACAAAAAGCCACGAAGCCTTTCCCTTCGGGGAAAGAGGTACCTTCGTGGTTACCGTTTATAATTGCTATTCCACACCGCCGGCGATTTTCCTGCCGGACCCCGAAAACGTCTGCCCGGGCCCGGGGTGGTTTAAATCTTTGTTATCCGGCGGGGCAGAACGATAAAGCTTTGTTATCGGTAACATAGAAGGAATGAATAACTTCGTGGCGTAATCTAATCGCCGGAGGGAACGGAGCTGGTGCTCCCCGCGGGCTGCAAACCCGTCGGCCGGGCCGTCGAAGCCCGGGGTCGGGTTCGATTCCCACTTCCCTCCTCCAGAATTCTTTTTCGGAAGGAGTCCGGCCCGGTGATTACCGAAGAGACCACGGTCCTGGAGGTCGTGCGGAAATATCCGGAGGCACGCCGCGTCTTCGGTGCCTACAACCTCCGGTACGGCACGTGCATCACCTGCGGCTCGCTTTTTTACACCGTGGAGGAGCTGGCGACGTCCTGGGGCATACCGCCCGAAGACCTCCTGGCGGACCTGAGGAGGGCCGCCGCTTCCCGCGGCCGGCCCGACCGCAGGTGACGGCCAGACGTACGAAGTCTTGATCGCCAGGAGGCGAACCAACTGTGCCTGCCTTCAAGCCCGGCGCCCACTGCCGGCTCGATTACGTCACGGAGGCCCAGTGGCGGACCCTACCGCCGGAGCTGCGGGCGCGGCTTTGCGGCGCGCTGGGGAAACCGCCCCTCGGTCACCGCCTGGTTAACGTGGTGAAGCAACTGCGGGCCAAGCGCGAGGGCGACCTGGCGGCTGAGCTGGTGCGATACCTCCGGCCCCCGGAAACCGCGCGGGCTCCCCGTCGGGAGGAAGTGACCGCGCCGCCCCAAAGTTACGGATCCGCGGTCCCGTGACGACGCCTCCTGCGGGCCGGCTATCATGCAGAACCCAGGTTCTGACAGGTCGGCGACGGCGTACCGGAATGGCCAGCTCCGACCACGAGCCCCCTATTTCAGCAGGTTATAGAAGAAGCTCAGCAAGCCTATCATCACGGCGATTTGTCCGACCCAGAAAACGAACATCCATCTCACGAGCTCGGTCTTGGTCTCCGCCAGCCTCCGCTCGAACCTCTCCACCATCAGTTCGACCGCGACTTCTTTGGCCCCTCTGGTCACCTGGTTGATGAGATTGACCAGTTCCTTGGTGCCGTCGTCTCCCAGTTTGGAGCGCAAGGCCTCCGGGATGACAACTATTTCGGCCATGTATGTCGACCCCCGGGACCATTATAGCCGCCCGCCGGCAAAAATACCACTCCTCCGGCGCGCGGGCCTTCCGACGGCCCCGAGGGGAGGGAACCAAAGAGGAAAATGCTGCGGGTGAGTTCGGAGACCCGTCCCGGCCGGACGGAGGTTTGCCCCTCCGCTTCCTGATGCCTTGACTTAGTCTATTAGTCTATGACTTACTCTATATTCATTCTTCAGGTAAAGGAAAAGTCAGTATCGGCGCAGATTTTGATGAGCCTCTCCCCGATAATGTCTTATCAGTTAGAAAATCTGCCGATTATAACTGCTGACCCCCAAATCGCCACTTATCCGGTGGAGGTTATTTGGTGAAGGACGTGAAGAAACCCGGAATTATTTCCGCCCCTCTTTTGATAAGATTTTGTTATTGAGAGAATAGAAGGAAGAAATAAACCGGCGGCGTAAAAGCATCCCGTGGAGGGAACGGAGCTGGTGCTCCCCGCGGGCTGCAAACCCGCCGGCCGGGCGGCGAAGCCCGGGGTCGGGTTCGATTCCCACTTCCCTCCTCCAGTTCATAAGACGCGGGGGAGATGCGATTGCGGAGCGAAAATAAGATTCTGCTGGCGGGGGCCGCCATTGGTCTCGTGGCCGTGGGCCTGGTCAAGGCGGGCAATCCGCCGAACATGGGGTACTGTATCGCCTGTTTTTTGCGGGACCTGACCGGGAGCCTGGGCCTGCACCGGGCGGCCCCGGTGCAGTATCTGCGTCCCGAAATAGTGGGCCTGGTGCTGGGGGCGTTTGTGACCTCGCTGGTGACCCGAGAATTCAGGTCCGTCGGCGGTGCCGCGCCCCTGGCCCGCTTCCTCATCGGGCTGCTGAGCATGTGGGGCATGCTGGTCTTCCTGGGCTGTCCGCTACGGACCCTGCTGCGCCTGGCAGGGGGCGACCTCAACGCCCTGGCTGGTCTGGCCGGATTGGTGGCCGGCGTAGGACTGGGCACGCTTTATCTGCGCCAGGGCTTCTCTCTGGGCCGCTCCGTGCCGCAGGACCGCCCGTCCGGCCTCGTCTTTCCGGGCCTTTTCGTCGTCCTCCTCCCCATGGCCCTCCTGCAGCCGGCCTTCCTGTTTGCCAGCAAGCAGGGCCCGGGGAGCCTGCACGCCCCCACCTGGCTTTCCCTCGCCGCCGGCCTGCTGCTCGGAGCCCTGGCCCAGCGCACCCGCCTCTGCCTGGCCGGCGGACTGCGCGACTTTATTCTGTTCCGCGATACCTACCTGCTCCGCGGCTTTGGCGCCATATTCCTGGCCGCCCTGGCGGCCAACCTGGTCCTGGGCCTGTTCAAGCCCGGGTTCGTCAACCAGCCTGTGGCCCACACTCAGACCGTCTGGAACTTTTTGGGTATGGCCCTGGCCGGGCTGGGGTTCGTTTTGATGGGGGGCTGCCCCTTAAGGCAGCTGGTGGCCGCGGCCGAAGGCAACTCCGACGCGGCCGCGGCCGTACTGGGCATGGTCTTCGGGGCCGCGCTGGCCCACAACTTCGGCCTGGCCGCGGGTCCGGCGGGCGTGCCCCCGGCCGGCGGGGTGGCGGTGGTGGCGGGGTTGGTGGTGCTGGCGGGATACGCCGCCGCCAACGTGGCCGCGGCCCGGGCGGAGCGGTTGCGCCGGCAGGCACACGGTGCGCCGGGCGGCAGCGGGTAACGGATACGCTTCCCGGCCCGCCGTCCGTAACGTGCCGCCGGCGGTCCGCCGGGGGGAAACGACGGCGGCCGCAGAGACCCGAACGGCACCCGGACGCCCTGCCCGCCGGCCGCATCCCGGGCGGCCCCGCGTTCCTCCTCAGCGCGCCTGCCGGTAGGCCTTTCTCCACGGTTCCCTTTGCAGTTTCACGTAGTCCTCCAGGGCCCGCCTGAGGGTGGTGACGGCCAGTGCCGCGCAGTGGGTGCTTTCTTCGGGTAGCCCGCCCAGGGCGCGCAGGACCGCCTGCTCGTCCACCTGCCACGCTTCCCGCACGGTCCTCCCTTTGACCAGCTCGGTTACCATGCTTCCGCAGGCTATGGTGGGGCCGCATCCGTCGGTCCAGAAGGTGGCCTCGGTGATCCGCCCCTCCGCCACCCGGAGCCAGATGGCCATGGTGTCGCCGCACACCCCCGTCGCTTCGCCGAAGCCGTCCGGCCTGCTGATGCTCCCCACATTCCGCGGATTGATGGCGTGGTCCCGCACCGTTGCGGTGTATTCACCCCCCAGGGCAAGGATCCGTTTCGTGACCGCGTCTTCTTTGCCATCCATGGTCCGCGTTTCACCTCTCCCGACCGTCACCCTTCTCGATGATGATCTCGCAATGGTCGTCGCCGGCACATCGCGGCAGGCGGCAGGTCAGGTGGAAAAAAGGCCGCGGCCCCGGGGCATAGCGCCTTGCGGTAGGAGGGAGCCCGGGGTACGACCGCCCGCGGGGCCGCGGTAATCATAAGGGGTTGGGCCCTAAACCAGCGGCTCCATGGTCAGCGCCGGGTGGCCCTTCTCCTCCAGGAAGGGCAGGATCTCGTCGGCGGAGGGGCCCACGGTCTCGTCCGCGATCTTGTCCACACAGTCCCGTCCC
>Ga0080004_1147272_pt1 | contig 38403 bp, 36 predicted proteins | sample WasSprMetagenome_FD_69207 | JGI IMG/M metagenome (GOLD analysis project Ga0080004, IMG submission 69207) | Sulfidic aquatic microbial communities from Washburn Spring, Yellowstone National Park, USA - WS (SPADES assembly) (version 2) | ecosystem: Environmental > Aquatic > Thermal springs > Hot...
GTATAATGTTTTATACATTGGCAATTGAATAAGATTTTCGCGAATTTATTTTTAAGTTAAAAGTTGGCGGGTTTGTAGCCTACCTATGAGGAATTGAAACTTCTCAAATTCTTTCAGATACCTCGTAAAAGACTTAGGTTTGTAGCCTACCTATGAGGAATTGAAACATAATTTTCCCCGTCCAACTCAATTTTGAAAGAAATGTTTGTAGCCTACCTATGAGGAATTGAAACTTCTTCATCGGTTAATCCTGTTTCAATAATAATATCGTTTGTAGCCTACCTATGAGGAATTGAAACCCTTTATAATTTAAATTGATAAAATAATAATATGCGGTTTGTAGCCTACCTATGAGGAATTGAAACTAGAAGAAGTGGAAGAAGTGAATGCTTCATAAACTAGTTTGTAGCCTACCTATGAGGAATTGAAACTGTAAACCTTCATCTTTAACCTCCTAAATGAAATTTGTTTGTAGCCTACCTATGAGGAATTGAAACGTGTGTTTCAGGAACAGGGTTAAGATTAAGCAAGCCTGTTTGTAGCCTACCTATGAGGAATTGAAACCTGCTTTAAATAAGGGATTTCTTAAATGATAAAGAGGTTTGTAGCCTACCTATGAGGAATTGAAACATCTTTACTACAGTTTCGTCCATTTCTATTTCTTTTGTTTGTAGCCTACCTATGAGGAATTGAAACTGCCGATCTACTCATTTTTTACCTCCTCAAATTATTGTTTGTAGCCTACCTATGAGGAATTGAAACCTTTAACAAATACTTTCATGTTTTACTCCTTGATTAGTTTGTAGCCTACCTATGAGGAATTGAAACGCTAAAATATAAAGATTGCCTTTAGACAAAAGAGATGGTTTGTAGCCTACCTATGAGGAATTGAACTGTTGACACAGCAACAATCTTAAGCATGGTCAAGCATGGTTTGTAGCCTACCTATGAGGAATTGAACTAAGTAGTATTATTTGGGAAAAGTTCAAAGTCTATATTGTTTGTAGCCTACCTATGAGGAATTGAACATATTTTGAAGCTTCGGGACTTCAAGAACCAAGTCGGTTTGTAGCCTACCTATGAGGAATTGAACTTTTTTTCCCTACTAACTTAAACCAAAGTTCCCTAACGTTTGTAGCCTACCTATGAGGAATTGAACCAAGAAAATAAAGGGGTTTGTTTAGTTTATCTTTATCGTTTGTAGCCTACCTATGAGGAATTGAAGATAGTCAAATTGAAATTCGAAACTAATATTAATGTTGTTTGTAGCCTACCTATGAGGAATTGAAACTGCGATATAGCAGTATTAATAAATGCTAAGTAAGATGTTTGTAGCCTACCTATGAGGAATTGAAATTTTCAGAAAAAGCAATATCTATTATGAGTGTTTCTAGTTTGTAGCCTACCTATGAGGAATTGAAACCGTGATATCAGCAAGGGCCTCTTTGAGAACATTTAAGTTTGTAGCCTACCTATGAGGAATTGAAACGTTTCTATTTCTAGATCACTGTTGTAAGAGACGTAAAGAGTTTGTAGCCTACCTATGAGGAATTGAAGCCTCAAAAATCTTTAGTAATTTTTCAAGGTCGGATACGTTTGTAGCCTACCTATGAGGAATTGAAACAGCTCAATTGCAAGTCTATTTATTGACATCCCCTTTGTTTATAGCCTACCTATGAGGAATTGAAATTCTGAAGCTTGAAGATTTTTGCGATTTTATTTCTGAATTAAAGCTTAGTTTATTACATCCAAACCTATCGGGTTATGTAAAATCTTTTCTATACTTTAAACATTCCTCATTGATAACATCTCTATTTCTTCATCCAAGCCTTTGAATGCTATAATAATATCCCAATTTTTCACAAGAAAGGAGCATCAATGAAGAGTTTTCCTGTAATCAAGCCTATAGTTAAAAAAAATTTTAAAATTGAGTTTAAAGACCCATATTCAAAGCCAGCCATAATTGAGACTGAAGAACAGTTTAAAGAGTTAATTCAAAATCTTGTAGCAAATAAAAGACAAGAAGAAGCTAAAGAACTTACTCAGCAGTGGATAAATCTTAAAAAAGAGCATTTTAAACTAAATTATCATGGAAAGTTTTTAAATCTTGGAGTTAAAACCGCCATAATGGGTATAATCAACGTTACTCCTGACTCATTTTCAAATGGTAGTGAAGATTATAAAGATATTAACCAAATCCTTAAAAAAGTAGAGTTTATGCTTGAAAATGGAGCAGATATTATAGATGTAGGAGGTGAGTCTACAAGACCGGGAGCTACACCAATATCAGCAGATGAAGAGATGGAAAGGGTTATTCCAGTAATCCAAGCAATCAGAAAAAATCTTGGAGATAGGTTTTTGTTATCAGTTGATACATATAAATCAACTGTTGCTGATGCTGCAGTAAGTGAAGGAGCTGATATAATCAACGACATAAGCGGAATGACTTTTGACGATAAAATGGCTGACGTAGTAGCTAAGCATGACTGTCATATCGTTATAAATCACATAAAAGGAACGCCGCAAACATGGCAAACACAGGAGATTTACTATGATGATGTTGTTTATGAAATTATAGAATTTTTTAAAAACCAAATCAGCTTTGGAATTTCAAGAGGAATTAAACCAGACAGGTTTATCATAGACCCAGGAATAGGATTTGGGAAAAAAGTCGAGCATAACGTTGAAATCATCAAAAGATTGGATGAGTTCAAAATTCTTGGACTACCAATTTTGATAGGCATATCAAGAAAATCATTCTTAAATATAATCTTAAAAAATCTGTTAAATAGACCGGATACTTTGCCGAAAGAAAGATTACCGGCAACCCTTGGAGCAACAGCCTACGCAGTTTTAAAAGGAGCACATATCGTAAGAGTTCATGACGTAAAAGAAGCTGCAGAATTTTTAACCATATTAGACACAATCAGAGGATACAGGATTGAGTGAAACGGAAATTATACAAACGCTTTTAAACATAGGATTTACTGATGTATTAGATATTCTTATAGTTTCTGTAATCATTTACTATCTTCTTAAATTTTTAGCCGGAACAAGAGGATGGCAAATACTAATAGGCTTATTTATTCTTCTACTTTTTTGGATTGTAGCAAAAATTTTTCAATTTGAAACCTTAGAGTGGATTTTTGAAAATCTATGGAGTATTGGAATATTTATCGTCGTGGTTTTATTCCAACCAGAGTTAAGAAGAGGATTGGCTAAGCTTGGAGAAAAAGGAATATTCAAATTATTTTCACCGTCAAATAAAAAGGTTGTTGATGACGTAATTAGGGCATGTTTATTTATGGCAGATAGAAAAATAGGAAGTTTGATCGTATTTGAAAGGACGGTTGATTTGACAAACTATATTGAAGGATTCGTCAGAATAGATGCAGAAATTACACCAGAAATACTCATAACCATATTCACGCCACAGACACCTTTACATGACGGAGCGGTAATAATAAAAGAAAAGAAAATAGCATTTGCAAGGGCATTCTTACCTTTAACCGTATCTACAGATATACCGGGAAATGTCGGCACAAGACATAGAGCAGCATTAGGTATAACCGAAGAGACTGATGCTGTTGCGGTCGTAGTATCAGAAGAAAGAGGTGAAATATCCTTAGCAGTTGATGGAAAACTCCATAGAAATTTGGATGTATTGATGCTGAGAAAAAAGCTATACAAACTATTAGAGATAGAAAAACCTTCAACCTTTGAAATACTAAGAAAAAGACTTAAAAAGGTAAAACATGAAGATAAATAAAACTATAAAGAAGCTAAAGTTAATATTATTTAACAATCTACATTTGAAAATACTATCTTTTTTTGTAGCGCTATTAATGTGGATAAACATTTCGTCATACTCAAATGCAAAATATCAAATTCATGGATACATAGACATAATAAATATACCACCTGATATTGAAGTAAGAAGTGTTAAACCTGAAAAGGTAAGCGTTGTATTAGAAGGAAGAAAAAATGTACTAAGCCAATCAGAATTAACAAACATTTCAATTTATGTCGATGGTAAGAAGTTGAAAGAAGGAAAAAACGTTTTGCCTGTGCAAGTGTTACTACCATCCGAAAAGATTAAGGTGGCTTCAATAAGACCTGAAAATGTTATAATATATGCACGGAAAATTAACCAAAAACAGCCTGAAGAGGAGATTAAATGATTGATATATTTATAGAGGACTTGAATCAAAAATTTTCCTTCAACGAAGGGATTACATTAAAAGATATCTTAAAAAATCTTAATGGAAAATTTAAAGATGTTGTTGGTGGAAAGCTAAATGGCGAAATCATCGATATACACACACCAATCAATCAAAGCGGAAATCTAAAATTTCTAAAAAAAGAAGATAAAGATAGTCTTGAAATACTTAGACACTCCTTAGCCCACATCATGGCACAGGCTTTAAAGGAGATTTACGGAGATGAGAATGTTCATTTAGGTATAGGTCCAACAACGGAGCATGGATTTTATTATGATGTTGAAATAGAAGGAAAAAGGCTAACAGACGAAGACCTTCCACAAATTGAAGAAAAAATGAAAGAAATCATCAAAAAAGGATATCAGATAGAAAGATTCGAGCTTCCAAGAGAAGAAGCTATTAAATTTTTTGAAAATAAAAAGGAAATTTATAAGATAGACATAATAAAGCATAACATACCGGAAGGAGAGCCAATTTCATTATACAAACAGGGCGACTTTGTAGATTTATGCAGAGGTCCACACCTTCCTTCAACCGATAAAGCAGGAGCATTTAAACTGATATCTGTATCAGGAGCATATTGGAGAGGAAAGGAAACAAACCCAATGCTTCAAAGAATATACGGCGTTGCATTTTGGAGCGAAAAAGAGCTTAAAGATTACTTAAATATGATTGAAGAGGCTAAAAAAAGAGACCACAGAAAAATCGGAAAAGACCTTGAGTTGTTTTTAATAGATGAAGAGATCGGCGGCGGTCTTGCTATTTGGCTGCCTAAGGGTGCAATTATCAGAAAAGAAATAGAGGATGCTTGGAAAAAGGAGCATCTAAAAAGAGGTTATCAATTAGTTTACACTCCTCATGTTGGAAAAGAACAGCTATGGCAAACAAGCGGACATCTATCTTTCTACCAGGAAAACATGTATCCAAGAATGCAAATAGAAGAAGAAGGATACTATGTAAAGCCCATGAACTGTCCTTTCCATGTCGAGATTTATAAATCAAAACAAAGAAGCTACAAAGAGCTTCCAATCAGACTTGCAGAACTTGGAACAGTTTACAGATACGAAAGAAGTGGAGCTTTACATGGACTAATGAGAGTTAGAGGATTTACTCAGGACGATGCACACATTATATGCAGAGAAGACCAAGTTGAAGATGAAATAAGAGAAGTCTTAAACTTAGCGCTAAATACCCTTAAATCTTATGGGTTTGATGAGTTTGAAGTGTACCTATCAACAAAACCGGAGAAGTACGTCGGCGATGACAAAATGTGGGAGGTTGCAGAAAGCTCACTAAGAAAAGCAATAGAAAGCACAGGATTGGACTATAAAATAGATGAAGGCGGCGGAGCATTTTACGGACCAAAAATAGATGTTAAAATAAAAGATGCTATCGGCAGATTGTGGCAATGTTCAACTATTCAGTTTGATTTTAATCTTCCGGAGAGATTTGATATGTACTACATAGGTGAAGACAATCAAAAACACAGACCGTACATGATTCATAGAGCAATATTCGGCTCTATAGAAAGGTTTATTGGTGTATTACTTGAGCATTACGCAGGATTTTTACCGGTATGGTTATCTCCGGTTCAAGTTAAGATTATACCAATTGCTGATAAGCATTTAGAATATGCAGAAACTGTAAAACAAAAACTTTTAGAAAATGATATCAGAGTAGAATTGGATGATAGAAATGAAAGAATGAATAAAAAAATTAGAGATGCTGAGCTTCAGAAAATACCGTTTATGCTTGTAGTTGGCGATAAAGAAGCTGAAACAGGCACGGTTGCGGTTAGAGAAAAAGGCAAACAAGGAAGCCAAACTTTAAGCATCGATGAGTTTGTGTCGAAAATTAAAGAAATAATTTCTAATAAACATGCACTTTAAGAATAAGTAAATTTATAAAATTGAATAGGCAATCTTCGAGCTAAAGTTTTGAGGATTACGAAATGTCATTCTGCAGCCGGCGAAGAATTTCAACCTCAAAGGTGCCATTCTGAGCGGATCGAATTACAGCCTCAGGATGACACGAAAAGGTAAGCTTACGAGAATTTTAGAACACTTCGCGATATTGTCATTTATATTAACTTAAAAATGAATGTAAAGGAGAGATAATGTTAGATAAATTACTTGGATATTTTTCAAATGATATCGGAATAGATTTAGGTACCGCAAATACATTAATATTTGTTAAAGGTAAAGGTGTAGTTTTAACAGAACCTTCTATTGTCGCTATAGACAAAACTAACAACAAGGTATTAGCTATCGGCAAAGAAGCAAAAGAGATGATAGGTAAAACGCCGGAGCATATACAAGTTATTAGACCGTTGAAAGATGGGGTTATTGCAGACTTTGATACAACGCAGGCAATGCTGAAGTATTTCATTCAAAAAGTTCACACAAGCTTTCCATTGGCAAGGTTAACAAATCCAAGACCAAGAGTAGTGGTCGGCGTTCCATCCGGAATTACAACGGTTGAAAAAAGAGCAGTTATAGACGCAGCAAAACAAGCTGGAGCAAGAGAAGTCTACCTAATTGCAGAGCCTATGGCGGCGGCAATCGGCGCAGGTTTGCCTATAGACCAGCCGGGTGGCAACATGATTGTAGATATTGGCGGCGGTACTTCCGAAATAGCTGTTATATCTTTGTCCGGCTTGGTAATCTCAAGCTCCATCAGAGTTGCCGGTGATGAGATGAATGAAGCTATAATAAACTATCTTAAAAGAAATTACCATATTTTGATAGGCGAGCAAACAGCAGAAAATATAAAAATAAACTTAGGTTCTGCTACAGCATCAGACAGAGACGAGAAAAAAATGGAAATACGCGGAAGGGATATGACCGGAATGCCAAGAAGTGTAGTGATATATGGAAAAGATATTAGAGAAGCTTTAGAGGATGTTATTACTCAAATTGTAAATGCAGTTAAATCAACTTTAGAAAAAACTCCACCTGAGCTTGCCGCAGATATTGTTGAAAGGGGAATAGTCCTTGCAGGCGGTGGTTCTTTAATATATAGTCTCGATAAAAGATTGATGGAAGAAACAAATCTTCCTGTTGTATACTGTGAAGACCCTCTTACCGCTGTAGCACGCGGAATAGGAAAAGCTTTGCAGAACATAGACCTTATAAGAAGAGTATCGATAAAGTAAAGATGGAAAAACTTGAAAAGGATTGTTAATAAAAAGTTATTACTATTGGCCATTTCTCTTGCGATAATCTTCTCCATTCTATCATCAGATTTCTTTAAATCTAAAAGCTTAGATATTGTTTATCCAGTTCAAAAAGGAATTTCTCTTGTAAATAATACATTGTCTTACATAATTCATTTTTTCTATGATAAAAGCTTTACATATCATAAAATAAAGAGTCTTGAAGAGGAAAATCAAAAATTAAAAGCAGAAATATTAAAATATAAAAACCAAATTTCAGGAATAGAAAAAACCTATCCAATTTTAGATTTTGTAAAGAAGTATCAAATTCAAAATTATGAAATTGCAAAGGTTATAGGAATATCTACGGATAATTGGTCTGATTTTTTCTTTATAGATAAAGGCAGGAAAAATGGAATAAAAGTAGGTGATTTGGTTTTAAAAGATGGATTTTTGATAGGAGTAGTTAAAAATGTTGGGGATTTTTCCTCAGAAGTTTTAACCGTTTCAGATGAAAACTTTAAAATAACTGTAAGAACAAGAAAAACTCAAGAAATTAGCTTTTTCCAAGGTTTAGAAAAAAACAAAGGAATCTTAAAATATGTACGTCCGGAGCAAGATATAAGAATTGGGGATATTGTAGAAACAACAGTAATTAATTCAGGGGCCGCAGAGGGGATCCCAATTGGTATTATAAGAAAAATATCTCCTAAGGAAGGAGAGTTTTTTAGAGAAGTGGAAGTTGAAACATTTTATTATCCATACAACTTAGATATTGTGCTGGTAGTCAAAAGATGATTTATTATCTAAAATATATTTTGATAGCTATCATGATTGTTTCAATAGAATCTTCTCTAATTTTTAAAAACATGCTTAATTTATACATTACTCCAGATTTATTTTTAGTTTATATTTTTTGGCTATCTATCTACTACAAAGAAGATGTAGCTTTAATTACAACTTTAATCGGTAGCTTACTTTTGGATTTGCTGATGCCATTTAAAAGTTTTATAAATGTTTTAATTTATTTATCTGTAGCATTTACAATTTTTCGGTTAAAAGAAAAGTTTTTAATATCAAACATATTTATGAAGTTTTTGATAATAACAGGCATTAGTTTTTTTATAATATTGATAAGGGAATTATATGGATTTATGGCATCAGAGTTTTTTATCTTAGATATAAATCTTACAATCTTCTACTGGCTCAGTAATATAGTTTTGATATATCTTATTTATTATCTAAAAGGAATATTAGAAACAAGATATGATAAAGTTTAATAGGTTAACTTTTCTGATTTTTGTTCTAACGGTATTTTATTTTGCATTAGTAGGAAGACTGTTTTATCTTCAGGTTATTAGGGGAGAACATTACAGAGAAATTTCAGACAGGAACTATATAAAAATTTTTTATTCAAACCCACCAAGAGGTAAGATTTACGATAGAAATGGAGTCTTGTTAGCTTACGACGTTCCAACCTACAGCTTGATAGCTTTCCCATACATAGTTAAGAAAAATTATTCTATGCAAGAACTAAAAGAAAATCTAAAAAATTACCTTAACATTGAATTAGACGAGAAAACATTAAATATCATTGAAAAAAACTCATATCCCAGCGTTGTTATAAAAAAAGATCTAACTCAGAAGGATATAGAAAACTTTTATAACTATAACCATCTCTTCCATGGATTCTATCTTGAAGTCGTTCCAAAGAGAGTTTACACGGAAGAAGCAAATTATCTTGCACATATAATTGGATACGTTGGATACCCTTCAGAGAAAGAGCTAAAAGAAAATCCAAATCTCTCTCCAAACATTCTTGTAGGAAAAGCAGGAGTGGAAAAGATTTACGATTCACTGCTAAGAGGTGAATCTGGACAAAAGGCAGTATTGGTAGATGCATTTGGTAGACAGAAAAAAGTTTTATGGGAAAAAGACCCAAGAAAAGGAAATGATATTTATTTAACAATAGATATAAGAATACAAAAAATAGCTTTTGAAGCCTTTAGCTCTTCAAAACATCCATCAGGGGCAGTTGTTTTGGTAGACCCAAACACTTACGAAATCTTAGCTTCATTAAGCTATCCAACCTATAACTTGCAAAAATTTTATGAAGGTTTTTCTCAAGAAGAATGGAAAGAATTAACGGAAAATAAGTATAAACCTTTAATGAACAAAGTGTTCTTGGGGAAATACCCGCCAGGGTCTATCTATAAACCTTTGGTTAGTATAGCTGCATTAGAAGAAGGTGCAATAACTCCTGAGACAAGGATAGGTAGTGGTTCTGAGTTTAGAATAGGAAAATGGGTTTATAGAAACTGGAATAAAAGAGGTTGTGGATTTATAAATGTGTCCGAAGCTTTGGAAACATCCTGCGACACCTTTTTCTATCAAGTTGGGTTAAAGCTTGGTGTAGAGAATATTGTAAAATATTCAAAGCTATTTGGATTGGGAGAAATATTGAACCCGGACTTAGAGGTTAAAGTTGCAACAATTCCAAGCAAAGAATGGAAGAAAAAAGTTTTAAAGCAAAACTGGTTTCATGGAGATACAGTAAACCTCAGCATTGGGCAGGGATACGTTACAATCACACCTTTTGATGCAACAAAAATAGTTGTGCCAATTGCAAATGGAGGATATGTATTAAAACCACATATATTGAAGGCTTACTTTGACAATAAATCTCAAAGATTAGTTCATACAAACCCAGAAGTGATAAGAAAAATAAACATAAAAAAGTGGAATTTAGATGCGGTAAGATATGGCATGTACCTTGTTGTTTATGGACCAAGCGGAACAGCAAAAGCATTGAAAACGGCACCTGTTTTAAATGCCGGAAAAACAGGAACAGCACAAGTGTATTCTTATGATACAAGAAAAAAGCGTCATCATGCGTGGGATTTTAGAGACCATGCTTGGTTTATAGATTATGCACCATATAATAGACCTCAAATAGCCGGCGTTGTGTTTATTGAACACGGTGAAAGCGGTGGAAAAGTAGCTGCTCCTTTAATGGCCTACATATTAAAAAGAATTTTTAAAGAAAAAATCATCGAGACTGAGTGATGTTTAATTTATTCAAAAAAATCAAGCAAACAGACCCAATTGTTTATTTACTCACAGCTTTTTTACTGATTTGGAGCGTTATTAACATTTACAGTGCATCTTATCATGAGTATTCAACTTTATACATAAAGCAGATTGTTTTCGTGTCTATTGCTTTCTTTATAATTACTTTTTTGCCTTTTTTGATAGAATATAGGAAGTTTGGATATATATCTTTTTATTTATACTTAGTAAGCGTTATTCTTCTTATCTTGGTCAAATTTTTTGGTGTTTCTATTCTTGGAGCTAAAAGATGGATAAATTTAGGCTTTTTCCAGCTTCAACCGTCAGAAGTAGCAAAATTTTCAATGATCATCTTTTCAGCGTATTTTATATCTAACACAAAACTTCCTCTATCTCTTAAAGACTTTTTAAAAATTATGGGACTATCAGCTATTCCCTTTATGTTAATTTATTCTCAACCAGACCTTGGAAGCGCAATTCTTGTTGTTTTGCCAGTTTTGGTCATTGTATTTTTAGCAAAGTTTAACATTAAATATATAATTGGATTCGTGTTGGCAGGAATAATCTTAAGTCCCTTTATTTGGACACACTTAAAAGATTATCAAAAAAATAGAATTATAGCTTTTTTAAATCCAGAAAGCGACCCAAAAGGAACAGCCTATCACATTATTCAGTCTAAAATTGCAATTGGTTCTGGAATGCTAACCGGAAAAGGATACCTTCAAGGCTCCCAGTCTAAATATTACTTCTTGCCAGAACAGCACACAGACTTTATCTACGCAACCATTGGAGAAGAGTGGGGCTTTGTAGTTTCATTTTTAATTTTAACAGTCTACTACATTTTAAGTTTAAGAATTTTTTATATTGGAATTAAGACTAATGAACTGTTTGGAAAGTTTTTGTGCTATGGAATTGCTTCAATCATCGGATTTCAAGCATTTATAAATATCGCGATGAATGTAGGAATGGCACCTGTTGTTGGCGTTCCATTGCCGTTTTTAAGCTATGGCGGAACTGCTTTAATAATGTTTAGTCTAATGATGATGATGGTTTTAAACATCGAATATATAAACAAAAAAGAGGGCTTTAGATTTCACAGTCAAGACGCTTTAAATTATTAAAAGAAAATGGACAAGTCTAAGCATTTGGTGGAGTTAAAAATGGAAATAGATTTAGAAAGCCTGAAAAAACAACAAATAGAGTTATCTAAAAAACTAAATTTAAAAGATAAAATAAATATAAATGAAATAAAATATATTGCAGGGATAGATACAACGTTTTTGACTCCTTATCAAAATCCAACTTTAGCCGTTTCTTCGATTGTGGTAATAGATATAAAATCATTTGAGATTGTAGAAAAAGTTTTGGCAGAGAAAGAGATAGATTTTCCTTACGTTCCTACTTTCTTGGCCTTTAGAGAACTGCCGGTTATCATAGAAGCTTATAAAAAACTTAAGACAAAGGTTGACGTTTTTATCCTTGATGGACAGGGGATATTACATCCAAGAAGAATGGGTATTGCATCACATTTTGGAGTTATTACTAATACAGTTTCTATTGGGTGTGGCAAAACACCTCTGTATGGAAAGTATCAAGATCCACCAAATCAAGATTTAGCATATAATTTTATATACGACCCAAAAACTAATGAGAAAATAGGTTATGCTCTAAGAACTAAGAAAAACACTAAACCAATATTTATATCACCAGGAAACAACGTTTCGATAGAAAGTTCTCTTTATGTTATAATAAAGTCGTTGAATGGATATAAACTTCCTGAACCAGTCAGATTAGCACACAATTTTTTATCTGACTATAGAAAAAAACTAATCGGAGGTTAAAAAATGGCAGAAGAAAAAAAGGCAATAGTAGAACTAACAGATAAAGGTTTTTTAGGTAAAATGGAAAATAAAGATTTTGTCTTAAATTTATCAGATACCACTTTCAACGCAACAGATTTGATGCTAATTTCTATCGGCTACTGCTTTGGTATAACAGTTGATGCTTATGCAAAACATAAAGGGCTTAATATATCAAATTTAAAAATAAACGTCCACGGTAAAAAGCATGAAACAGAAAATAGATATGAATATATAACATTAGAAGTATCATTTGATGGAGATTTAACACCGGAGCAAAGAGAGAGGGTTATTGTTATTGGAAAAAGAGGTTGTACTGTTAGTAACTCAATGTTAAAAGCGCCAGAGATAGAAGTTAAATTAGTATAGAGGATTTTTTAAGATGGAAGCTGTATTTTTAGGAATAATTGCAACTTCAATGGTATTCATGGCAATTTTTGCCTTAATAAGAACCATAGTTTGGATACTTGTTTTAATAAAATTAATGGCATTGGTTAATGATATAAGAAATGATTATAAAACCATTTCCCCAAAAATTATAGGATTTATTCAAGGCTTTCAGGGTATGGTTAGATTTTTGGGATTTATGAGGATTTTTAGGAGAAGAAAATGAAAAACAAAAGCATTCTAATAGGGTTAATAGGGTTTATTTTAGGAGCTCTATTTGGATATGTCGTTGCTGATAGAAAGAAAGAGATTTTAGAAAAATTAGAGAATCTTGACAAGAAAATAAAAGATAACGATTTAGCCAGTGAAATCAAAGACAAGGCAAAAGATGTAATAGATTCAGTAAAGTCGTTTTTGGAAAAATCTGAAAAGGTTGCAAAAGAGGAAGAAGAGGATATACTTAATATTGTAGAAGAAAAAATAAAAAGATTAGAAAAGATACTACAATCTTAGGAGGAACGCAAAAATGAAAAAATCAACACTATTAATCGCGGTAGGTTCTGTTCTTGGAGCAGTAGGAGCATATTTTGCATACAAAAGAAAGGATGAGATCTTAGCAAAATTATCAGAAATCCAAGAAAGCCTAAAAGAAGCTGAGCTTACAGAAAAAGCAAAAACAGCTGTCAATGATTTAATTGAAAGATTAACTTCTTTAATCAAAAAAGAAGAAACTTTAACAAAAGAAGAAAAAGAAAAAACCTTGGCCGAAATTGAAGAGAAAGTTAGAAAATTAGAAGAAGTTGTTAAAGCAGAAGGTTTATAACAAAGTAGGGGTTGCAAAAACCCCTTTTAAGATTCTGTATTTATCCTTAAAAGACTATATAGCAAATAATTACGCTTATCATTCTTCAGCCTTGACATTCTACTTCTTGATGACAATTTTTCCATTGTTATTTTTCATAATATCTGTAATTTCTTTAATTGCAATTATCAATATTTCTGAAATTTACTTTATACTTTATAAAATCTTTCCTAACTCTGCAGAAAGTTTTTTGAATACTGTTTTAAAACTTTCACAATCTCAAGTTGCTCAAAAGTCTATCGTTATAACTATTCTTCTTTCTATATTTTTTTCAAAAGACCTGTTTGTGGCTATATCTCAAGCTTTTAGCTATATATACGAGGCAAAGGTAGCCGAAGGCAGAGTAATTTTAATCATATCCATGTTAGCCTTGCCTTTTTTGGCTACATTAATTCTTATCTTTTATGTTTTTTTAATCATCGTAAAATTTTTACTTTCTAATATAGAAAAAATCTCTTCCGGTGTAAGTAAAGATATTCTTTTTATTGAAAGAATTAAAAATTTCCTTGAATTCATCAATAATAAATTAGGTCTGCTTCAGATAATCTTAAATCTTTCTGAAGTATTGATTTTCGCTCTTATGATATGGCTTATCTACTACTTTTTTACACCCGTCCGAGAAAAAAGTAAGAATTTTATTAAACATGTTTTAACAATTTCAATTTTTATAAGCATACTTATATTTCTTTTAAAAATCGCGTTTACCTTTTTGATTTTAAACTTTTTTTCAGCCAATCCTCTTTATTTAACCATGGGTTCTATCTTCACATTTATTATATGGGTAAAGTTATGTTTCGATATCTTACTGATTGGAGAAAGGATGATTTATTACTTAGAGAAAGTTTAAGTCTGTATAAATTATTAGTGGATAGTAGAAATTGATAAGTAATTAAGTGCTTCTATTATTTTCAAACTAACATCAAGCTTTTTAAGTATAACACAACTTGCAAAATTTTTTTAAGTTTGGTTTTTTGTCACTCTGAAGACGTAGGTCCGAAGGATCTTCTCTTTTGATTTTTTGACTTGAAAAGAAAAATATGAGATTCTTCGCCGGATACAGAATTACGGTGCGGATTTTAAAAGCAGTCTCATATGAAAAGGAAGAGAACCTTTAGACCAAAGTCCTTAGATAACAAAGAAAACGAAAAAGTAGTGGTAATTAATGATTTGCTATTACAAAAGTTAGGAGTAAGGTATTGTCATTATGCAGCGACGACTAATCTTATACTCTTACTAAATTTCCTGCCCGACGTATCCATCATTTTTAGCACATTTTACCATAAAAGAGGATAGCAGCTTAAGTCAATATAAAATAAAAACCCCTCTCGCTACATTTAAACACAATAGGGAGGGGTTGTCTTGAAATCTTAAAATTAATACAATCTAAAATGTCTGTTTAAGAATTTTTGCCATGTAGAAGGGAGCTTATCCAGTTCTTCTTGTGCAATTTTCATTACTTTTTCTTTTATTTTATTCAAATCTCCATTTACTCTCAATTTAACATCACAAACCTGTGGTTCAGTGATTGGTTTACCAATTTGGCTAACTAAATAGCAGTAGGCCTCTTCAACTTCTTCAATCTCTGCAACGATTCTTTCTGCCATATCCATTGCTGCAGTGTTGTATATTTTTCCTATGTGAGAAACCGGGTTCTTACCGGCAGCGGCTTCCAAGCTCATTGGTCTGTAAGGAGTGATTAAACCATTAACTCTATTGCCTCTTCCAACCTGACCATCATCGCCAGCTTCTGCAGATGTTCCGGTAACAGTTATATAAACAGACTCATTATCTATATCATCCGCTGTATTTATGAATATATCAACCTGTTTGTCCGTTAATCTTTGAGCTATTGAGTAAGCATAATTAGCAACAATTTCTTTTTTCTCAACATAATCTTTGATATCATTAACATACTTGTCAACGAAAGCCATAGCTATTGTTATCCTGATGTTATCATGGTTTCTAACACCCATAATTTTAATATCTTCACCAACATACGGATGCTCTTTTTTAAAATCTTTGCTATTTAAAGCTCTCTCAAGCTCATAAACGATTGTTTCCACATCAGAAAACGGAGCGAATCCGACGCCAAAAGATGTATCATTGGCAAGAGGAATTTCGCCTTTTAATTGAAATCTTTCAAAGAGTTCAACTAAATCCTTACTTCCAGGTTTTAGTTTTGGATGAATAATAACATGATTAGTTATGTCTAAGTTTGGAATGTTTTCTTTTAACCATCTGTGAGCTGTCTCTATCGCCAACTCTTTTACCGGTAATTTTTTATTTCCTTTTTCATCAATCGCTCTTCCGGTTAAATATATTTCTATTGGCTCAATAATTTTTCCGCCTTTGAATTGTGGGTCTGCAATTCCACCAATTAGTAAGGCTTTATCAACGTTGTGGTGCATGATTGCTCCAAATTCTTCTCTGTACAGGTTAGACAATGCTATTGACAATTCTTCTGCTAATGCATCACAGATTGTGTCAGGATGTCCTGTTCCTTTTCTTTCTACAATTTCTACAGGTTGCTGACTTACTTTTTCAAATTCTAAAATCCCAACGTTAATATTAGCCAATCTTTTACCTCCTGAAAAATTTTAAGAATATTAAATTACCACATTTTAAATATGCTTGCAAATTTTAATTAAACAGGTTAAAATATTTATCTACATTTTTTTAGACGGAGGATTAAATGGCTAAAGCTCAATTATCACCAAAGAAACAGAAGCACAAAAGAAGAGTAAAGAAAAATGTTAGAGTTGCTGAAAGAAGAAGACTTGAAAATAGATATCATATTTCAAGGATGAAAACTGCATTCAAAAAGCTTTATTCAGTTCTTAAAAAAGAAGGTCCGGAGGCAGCATCTAAGTACTTGCCATTATGTCAAAAGCTTGCATACAGGGCTGCGGCTAAAGGAGCTATTCATAAAAATGAAGCTGCAAGAAGAGTTTCAAGAGCAGCTAAAAGAATAAAAGCAGCTTTGGAAAAATCACAACAAGTTGCATAATTTTTGATTTTAAATAAAATATTTATTATTAAAAAATATGGCGGTATAGCTCAGCTGGTTAGAGCACACGGCTCATATCCGTGGGGTCCGGGGTTCGAATCCCTGTACCGCCATTATAATCATGCTTGAAAGCAAATTCCTAAAAGCAATTAGAAAATTCAATCTTATTGAAAACCAAGATAAAATCCTCGTAGCATTCTCAGGCGGCCCTGATTCTTTGGTTTTAACCAATCTGCTACTAAAATTTCAAAAAACTTTGAATATATCGGAAATTCAGCTTGCACATCTAAATCATGCTCTTAGAAAAGAGTCAGACCAAGACCAAGAATTTTGTAAAAAGTTTGCCAATAACCTTGGTTTAAAAATCCATGTTAAGAAAGTCGATGTTAAGAAAGTTGCTAAAGAGTTAAAGATTTCTGTAGAAGAAGCAGGAAGGTTAGAGAGGTATAAATTTTTCAATGAAATTCTTCAAAAAGAAAATCTAAATAAAATAGCAACAGGACATCATCTTTCAGATTTAACAGAGTCTATAGTTCTTTGGTTCATACAAGGAAACAAACGAGGACTGAAAGGTTTTCGTCCCAAAGAAAACAATGTAATAAGACCGTTATATCTAATCACAAAAAAAGAGATTGAAGAATATTGTCATAAAAACGGATTGGTCTATTTATTAGACCAGTCAAACTTTTCAAGAGAGTATTTAAGAAATCAAGTTCGTTTAGATGTTATACCAATTTTGAAAAAAATCAATCCAGATTTAGAAAATTCAATGTTAAATTTATCTCAGTTTTCATGTTTTGACGAATCCTACTTAGACAAGCTAACGGAGGAATATTATTCCAAACTTGATAATAAAAATTTATTAGACTTATCTTTTCTTATTAATCTTCCAAACGCTTTGAAATATAGACTTTTAATTAAATGGATATATGAAAACACCAATATTTACCCATCTTACAAGCAAATTTTAAGCCTAATGGAAATTTTAAACAAACAAGGACAAAAAGAGATAAAAATTTCAAGAGATGTTAAAGTTGTAAAAACATACGATAAACTTGAAATTTCAACAGTTGAAAATATGGAAAATTTAAAAATAGAGTATAAATTAAAAGTTGGTCAGAAAATTTTCTTAAAAGAGTTTTGCATGGAATTAGAGAGCTATATAATCGATGCCAAAGACTTTAAAAAAGATAATAATACAGAATGTTTCGATTTACCAGAGGATAGTGTTTTAGAAATTAGAACAAGAAAAGAAGGAGATAGATTTTTACCTTTTAATAGAAAGACGGAAAAAAAGTTAAAAGATGTTTTCATTGATCTAAAAATTCCAAAATATGTGAGAGATAGCATACCGCTTTTGGTGTATAATAATAAAATACTATGGATAATTGGATACAAAAGGTCTGGATATTATCCGGTTTCAGAAAATTCAACGAAAGTTATATGTTTTAGATATAAGGAGGTACAAAGTTGCAACTAACAAGAAGTTTATTGATATGGTTTTTAATCGGAGCTATGATGATTTTGGCTTTCAATATGTTCGGTTCAAAACAACTTGTTGATAATAAAGTTCCTTTTACTGAATTCATCAATATGGTAAACGAAAAAAATATTAAAGAAGCCACAATAAGGGGAGAAGAGCTTATAGCTGTTACAGAAGATGGGAAAAAGGTTGAAACTATAGTTCCATCCGGCTATTCAAGACTATATGATATTCTATCTGAAAATGGTGTGCAGATAAAAGTATTGCCAAGTGAAAGCAATAATTGGTTTTTAACTTTATTGGTTTCTTGGTTGCCAATACTGCTCTTTATTGGTCTTTGGATTTTTATGATGAGGCAGGTGTCCGGTGGGCCAAACAGAGCATTTTCTTTTGCAAAAAGTAAAGGAAAGCTGTATTTAGAAGAAAAGCCTAACGTAAAATTAGATGATGTTGCCGGAATGGATGAAGTGAAAGAGGAAGTAAAAGAGCTAATAGAATATCTTAAAGACCCATCAAGATATCAAAAACTTGGTGGTAGGGCACCAAAAGGAATATTACTTTATGGAGACCCGGGTGTTGGTAAAACTTTATTAGCCAAAGCTATAGCCGGGGAGGCTAACGTTCCTTTCATTTCTATATCAGGTTCAGATTTTGTTGAGATGTTTGTTGGTGTTGGAGCTGCAAGAGTTAGAGATTTATTTGAAACTGCAAAAAAACATGCTCCATGTTTAATATTCATAGATGAGATTGACGCAGTAGGTAGAGCCAGAACAGGTGTTGGTTTTGGTGGTGGTCATGATGAAAGAGAGCAGACATTAAACCAACTACTTGTTGAATTAGATGGATTTGATACAAATGAAGGAATAATAGTGATTGCAGCGACAAACAGACCGGATATTCTTGACCCAGCATTGCTTAGACCGGGAAGATTTGACAGACAGATTTCTGTTCCAAAGCCTGACGTAAAAGGAAGATACGAGATACTAAAAGTTCACGTAAATAAAAAGAATATACCACTTGATGAAGATGTGGATTTAATGACAATAGCAAAAGGAACACCCGGATTTTCAGGGGCAGACCTTGCAAACCTTATAAATGAAGCAGCACTTCTTGCTGCAAGAAGAAATAAAGAAAAAGTAGGCATGCAAGAATTAGAAGATGCATTGGATAGAATTATGATGGGATTAGAAAGAAAAGGAATGGCAATAACAGAAAAAGAAAAAGAAAAAATAGCATACCATGAAGTTGGTCATGCAATAGTTGGAGTAATGTTAGAGGAAGCCGACCCATTACATAAAGTTTCTATAATTCCAAGAGGTGCTGCTCTTGGTGTAACCGTTAACCTTCCGGATGAAGACAAGCATCTCTACTCTAAAAAAGACCTGATGGCAAGAATCTTACAGCTTTTTGGAGGAAGAGCAGCAGAAGAGGTATTTTATGGAAAAGATGGAATTACAACAGGCGCTGAAAATGACTTAATGAGAGCAACAGAATTGGCTTATAGAATCGTTGCAGCTTGGGGAATGAGCGATGAAATAGGACCTATGCACGTGTCTACAAACAGAAGTGGCGGGTTTTTCTTTGGAAACCAAGGACCGGAAATTAGTGAAGAAACTGCAAGAAAAATAGATGAAGAGGTAAATAAAATATTAAGAGAATCTTATCAAAAAGCTAAAAACATAATAGAAAGCTATAAAGATGCCGTTGTAGCAGTTGTTCAGCTTTTACTTGATAAGGAAACGATAACTTGTGAAGAAATGTTCGCGATTTTAAAAGAGTATGGCGTTCCAGTATTAAATAGATGCAGAAAGTTTGAAAGCGTAGTTACAATAACAGACTCTTCAAGTCCAGAAACTCCACCCGCAGAACTTCCAGCACCAGCATAATAAGATGATAGACACCCATTGTCACTTAGATATGCTCTCTTCAGAAGAGGATGTGTTAGAGAGTGTGGGCAGGTTGGACTACCTGCTCACCATTGGCTGTGATAAACAGGAGATTAATGAAGCTGTAGAATTTACAAAAAAATTTGAAAATGTTTATGCATCAATAGGATACCATCCTTACGACGTTGGTGATATATCAGAAAAAGATATAGAAAATTTAGCAAAACTATATAAAAGCAATAGTAAAGTTGTAGCCATTGGAGAATGTGGCTTAGATTTCTATAGAGATAAAACTCCAAAAGATTTACAAGAAAAATTTTTTAGATTACAAATAGAGCTTGCAAAAGAGCTGAAGCTTCCGATAGTCATTCATAGCAGAGAGGCGGATGCTGACACTGAAAGAATACTTTCTGAATATGCACCATTTGAAAATGGCGGAATAATGCATTGTTTTGGCGGTAGCCTAAGACTAATGGAAGCAACCTTAGAAATGGGCTTTTACATCTCTTTTGCAGGAAATATAACCTATCCAAAAGCTGATAATTTAAGAGAAATAGCTAAAAGGGTTCCTTTAGATAGATTGTTATTAGAAACAGACAGTCCTTTTTTAGCTCCTCAAAAAGTAAGAGGAAAGCCAAATAAACCATCAAATATATTTTACACTTTAGAGTTTGTAGCAAATCTTGTTGGAATTTCACCGGGTGAGTTAGAAAAAATTACCGATGAGAATGCAAAAAGATTATTAAAATTCGATAATTAATCAATTCAATAATTTTTGAGAAAGTAAATCTTTTTTGATTTGGTATAGAGCTTAAAAGGTTTGCTATTTTCTATAAGCAAGAGTGTCCTAAAATTTTTGCAACTTTTTGAATGGTATATAAATATAGCTTTAACTTCCTAATCATCCTGAGGACTTTGGTCCGAAGGCTCTCATGTTTTAGAATAAGGAGATTCTTTACTTCGTTCGGAATGACAAGAAGGGTAATATTCTTCGGCGGCTTTAGAATGACGCTATAGAGGTATAAAAACAAATGCACTTAACCGGATACAAAGTGGCTATCAAAAGATTAATTATTTTTTAAACTTAGCTAAAATTTAATTACCATCTTTTGCCGGCAGTAATTAGATTAAGATCAAGAAAATAATATTACTCATAGTCTGTGTGTAAATGCATGTTGTAAACTATTATAGTGTAAAAAAATTCATAACAGGAGGAGAGAAATGGAAAAATATGATGTAATTATCGTAGGTGGTGGTCCTGCTGGGCTTGGTTGTGCTTTAACCCTTGCTTCAGCAAAAGGGCATTTTGATTGGGGAGAAAATAGAAAGTATTTAGTAATTGACAATAATTCTTCGGACCTATTAAAAGCAAAGCTTAATAACGTTCCAGGAGTTAAGCCAGGAAGCTTAGGAAAAGACGTAATTAATCAATTAAAAGAACACGCTAAGATGTATGAAAACGTTGAAATTATAGATGGAAGAGTAGTTAAAGTTGAGGGTGAATATAAAAACTTTAAAGTAATTACAGAAGATGGTAAAGAATTTTATTCTGATTTTGTAGTTTTTGCTACAGGTTTTCATGAGTTTAATATTGAATGTGAGGGCGTGGAAGTTATCGAGAATAAAAAGTCTCCAAGACCGGGTAAAGTTCAATTAAAAGTAGACCAAGACTATAAAATAAAAGAGGGTATGTATGCTGCAGGTTTAATTGCCGGTGTTAGTACAATGTTTGCAGCTGCAGCCGGAAGCGGTGTTCAAGTTGCTTGCAATATACAAGCTATAATGGCCGGTAAAAATGTTGTTGTTCATGATGTTCCAGATAGTGCGTAGTTATAAAATGAATAGATGAGGCAAAACCTATGTGTTTTGTCTATAGGGGATGTTCCAAAATTCTCGTATAATTACCTTTTCGTGTCATCCTGAGGCCGTAAGGCCGAAGGATCACACTTTTATTAAATTTGTCACTTTTTTCGTTTAATGTATGGTAAAATTATACTAAGATGTGAAATTGAGGATTTATATGTATGAATTTTAAAAAGATCTTGTTAAGCTTGTTTCTACTTAGCTTGTTATTTAATATCTTCCATGATTATATTATTCAAAACATAGAAAAACATGATTTGCAAGTTTTAGTTTTAGAGGAAAAACAAAGTAATCAAAAAGACCAAGTCTCAGACCTTATAAATAAAATTCATCAAGCACTGCATATGCCCTACATTCAAATTGAGAATACCAATAATTATAGCTATGAAATAACCTCTAAATTTTCAATAGATTTAAAATCTGATTTATTCAGGTATCAACTAATCTCAGAAATCTTCAAGCCACCCATATCAACTTAATCTCCTTTTAAACATCCATAAAACCCTAAGGTAATAAGCGATTTATTAACTTTCGGAGGCAAACTATGAAAAGAATATTATTAGCATTGTTTACATCTTTCAGCATGGTAAATGCAGAAACGTTTGAAGATATATTAGAAAAAAGTATCAACAACGACCTAATAAAAAGCAAGTATTACGAGGTAATGTCCTATGAAGGAGATATAATCAAAGCAAAAGCACTACCAAATCCGGAAGGGTACATAAGCTTTGAAAGGCTAATAGGAAATAATACATCAGGAAATCTAACGGAATTTCATATACTTCAACCACTAAGACTGTATGGACAAAGAAAGTTTCAAACAAACCAAGCAGAGAAGGAGCTTCAATATCAAAAACTAAACTTTGAAGCGTTCAAAAACACATATACAGGGAATCTGTACACGTTATTCTACGAATCATTGTACAACAAATACTTATATGAAATAGCTCAGGAAGAGATGAAAACATCAAAACAAATTTTAGATTTTATAAAAAAGACCTATCAACTTGGAGAAACTACAAAGCTTGATTTACTTAGAGGAGAAAAAGATTATAAATTTACGGAAGTAAAGCTTAATTTATTAAAAACTAAGTATGAAGAATCGTTAAAAAGGCTGTCAGGGTTTGTAGGATTTGAAATAAAAGACGTTGAAGGGGATATAAATCAGATAAGACAGATAAAAGATAAAGACTTAACAACATTGCCACAAATTACAGCCATAAACAGTAAGATAGAATCCTTGGAAAATTCATACAAATTTCAAAAAGCTTTGGCAAAACCACAGATTAGTATAGGTTTTATCACGAAAGAGCAGGCAACCGGAAAATACTCTGCAGGTTTGATGCTAACTTTCAGCATCCCTGTATTTTACAAAAACTTAGGAGAGATTGTTAACATACAAAACCAAAAGGTAAGCTTTGAAAAATTACAGAACTATCAGCTTGAGAATATAAAGCAAACCACAGCAGCCATAAAAGAAAGCTACAGCATTTTAAAATCTCAGCTTGAAGAGATAGATAACAAAGTCTTACCGGATATGAAGGCTCAACTAAGCCTTGCGGAAAAAAGCTATAAGTTAAGAGAGTTAACACTTTTTGAGTTTCTTACAATAAAATCTCAGTATTATGAATTACTTAGATACAGGGCTGATTTGTTGATGCAAATTCATAAGCTTTATGGCGAATACGTTGCAATAGTAGGTGAGTAAGTGATGGAAGTATTGCAAAAATTTTTGCAAGTTTACTTTATTTGTAATTCTAAGGACTTTAGTCCGAAGAATCTCCTCTTTTGATTTTTTTTTGAAAAGAAAAAACATGAGATTCTTCGCCGGCTGCAGAATGACGATGCGGATTTTTACAAGCAGTGTCACTTCTCACGTTTAATTAAAAAAGGAGGTAAAAACATATGGTAGTTAGAAAAGTCTCACTTATGATTTTACTTTTGTCAATATTTACCCTATCGAACGCTCAGGAGATTATGCTTAAACCAGAGATTGAAAAAAAGATAAATCTAAAGACTGAAAAAGTGAAAGTAGGTGAAGTGGTAGAGTATCAAACATTTCCGGCAGTAGTAAGTGAAGACCCAACACTAAGCTTTGCTGTTTCATCTCCCGTGGAAGGAATAGCTGAAAAGGTTTATGTTAAGCTTGGAGACCATGTAAAAAAAGGTCAGATATTGCTTGCTGTTTATTCTCCGACAATTGCAAGCTTGCAAGCAAACATTGAGATGGCAAAGGTTAAATTGCAAACAGCAAAGCAGGTATTAGAAAGAGAAGAAAATCTTTATAAAGAAGAAGTTATACCCTTTGCAAGATACCAAGCAGCAAGAATTGAATATGAGAGAAGTTTTGGAGAGTATCAAGCATTGAAAAAAGCCTTAAACTCTTATGGAGAAGTCAAAGGAAATTCTATCATTTTAAGAAGTAAAGTTAACGGATTCGTCGCTGATATTAAAGTAATAAATGGTAACCCTGTAAACGTTGGTGAAGAGCTTATGAGAGTCCATTCTCATGAGAGACTTTGGGTGATTGCTCAGGTGCCTTTTGAAATTACAAAAGATTTAAAAATCGGTCAAAAGGTTATTGTAATTTCCCCGCTCAATAAAGAAATCATCGGAACGTTAAGTCTTATAAGTCATGAGATTGACCCAAAAACAAGAAGAAATGATATAAGAATAGTTGTCAATAATGTAGAAGACTCTCTTAAACCTAATCTTTTTGTAAATGTAAAATTACCGCTTAAATCAACCAGCGGTGTTTTAGTTCCTTTAAAAGCTGTTTTTCAAGAAAAAGGTAAATACTACTGCTTTGTAAAATCAGGCAATAAAGTTATTTTAAGAGAGGTTAAGATAACTGAAAGGGTAGGAGACTTTTATAAAGTTATTTCAGGACTAAAAGAAGGAGAAGAGGTTGTCACCGATGGTCTAATCTTTCTTAAAACTCAAGTTTTTGGGGGTGCCGGAGAATGATTGACTTAATCCTAAGATACAAATTTATAGTTATCTTTATTCTTTTCTTGATTGTTGGCATTGGTATTTACTCATTTAAAAGCTTACCAATAGATACTTTTCCAGACCCAACACCAGTTCAGGTAAACATTTACACAGAAGCTCCCGGTTTGTCGGCTGAGGAGGTAGAAAGTCTTATCACAAAAAAAGTAGAAACATCCATGTCCGGAATTAAGGATGTTACAACCGTTAGAAGCGTATCTTTACCCGGTTTATCTTATGTATCGATATTTTTTAAAGATGGAACGGATATATACTTTGCAAGAAGGCTTGTAATGGAGAAGTTATCTGCAGTGAAAGGAATGCTACCGCCACAGTATAATCCGGTGATGGGACCAAACAGCTCAGGGCTTGGAAACGTTCTTTTTTATGTTTTAACATCTAAAACAACTCCCTTAACAGATTTAAGAGCTATCCAAGAATGGAAAATTAGACCTTTGATAATGTCGGTTGATGGAGTAGAAGAGATAAGCCAGTGGGGACCGGAAAAAGCTTTTCTAGTAAAGCCAGACCCGGAGAAATTACTTGCCCATGGATTATCTCTTGATGACGTAATGAATGCAGTAGAGAAAGGTGGTGGAATAGCAGGTGGTGGATTTTCTAAAACTCCGGAAGGAGATTTAATCGTAAGGTCAGTTGGATACTACACAAGCATTGAAGATATTGGAAATATATCCATCCAATCCTTAGATGGAACTGTCATAAAACTAAAAGATATAGCCAAAATAGAAGAAGGGGAAGTGCCAAACAGAAGAGGAGCTTTTACATTAAACGGTAAAGAAGTCCAAGGAAACATCATATTAAAAAGGGTAAACACAAATACCCAAGAATTGGTAGCTAAATTAAAAGAAAGAATTGAAGAAGTCAAAAAAATACTGCCCAAGGATGTGGATTTAAAAGTAATCTATGACCAGTCTTATCTTACCCAAAAGGCGATCTTTACAATCGAAAAAGCTTTGTTGGAAGGAATAATTTTAATCTCCATTGCTATGCTTTTCTATCTTGGCAATATTAGAGCTGCTTTTTTAGTTGTTTTATCTATTCCCCTTACTCTTTTAATGGCTTTTATATTTATGAAAAACTTTGATATAAGTGGTAATCTAATGTCTTTAGCAGGTCTTGCTATTGGAATAGGGCTTTTTGCAGATGCGACAGTTGTGGTTGTAGAAAATATTTACAGACATTTACATGAAACCGGTCTATCTCAAACAGGAGAATCCAAAAACAGCATAGTTTCAAAGTCAGTAAAAGAAGTTTTTAAACCGGTTTTATTTGCGATTTTAATAATAACCATCGTCTTTTTGCCTATCTTTAGTTTTGAATCTGTTGAAGGTAAGTATTATAAGCCGTTAGCTTTGACAATAATTTTTGCTTTAATCTCATCTCTTTTAGTTGCGTTTGTGTTTATGCCTGTAATGGCTTATTTCATTTTAAAGCCATCTAAAGAAGAAGAGACAAAAATCATGAGATATATAAACGATGTATATCACAAGATTTTATACAAACTATTAAGGTATCCAAAGGCGGTTATTTCTATCGTTTTAACGGCATTTATTTTTTCCTTGTTTTTACTTTCAAGAATAGGAACAGAGTTTGCACCTACCCTTGATGAAGGAGCAGTTTTAGTAAAAAGCTTTTTAAATCCAAACGTGTCTTTACAAGAATCAAAAAGGGTTGCAAGTTTTGTAGAAGAAACAGCAAAATCCTTTCCGGAAGTTGAAGATGCTTTTTCAAACATAGGAAGAGCAGAAAAAGGTGAGCCAGAAGACGTTAGCTACATAGAGACATTCATCACTTTAAAGCCATACGACCAATGGAAAAATTTTAAAACCAGACAAGAGTTTGAAAATGCACTTCGGGAAAAACTTAAAGATTTCCCGGGGGTATCATTTAGCTTTACACAACCTATCCAAATGAGAATCGATGAACTTTTATCCGGCGTAAAATCTACCGTGGCTATAAAAGTATTTGGAGACGATTTAAACAAAGTAAATGAAATAGCTTTCAAAATTGAAGATATAGTCAGAAATACAAAAGGCTCTGTTGATGTAGAAACAGAAAGCCAATCAGGAAAACTTCAACTTAAGATAACTCCAAAGATAGACCAGCTAAATAGATACAATCTAAAAACAGAAGATATTTTAGCCCTTGTTGGAAAATACTTTACAGGATATGAAGCAAACCAGGTAAAAAAAGAGCTGATAACATTCCCTGTAATCGTCAGGCTTCCGGAGGATTATATAAACGATATAGAAAAGATAAAAAACATTCCTATCCAAACAAAAGATGGCTACTTGCTTACATTGTCACAGGTTGCAGATTTAGAAATAACGCCCGGATTTTTCAAGATAAGACATGAAAATGGAATTAGATATGGTTTAGTTCAATCTAATCTTGAAGGAAGAGACTTAGGTGGATTCGTCCAAGAGCTAAAAAATAAGTTAAACACACAGATAAAACTTCCGGAAGGTTATTTCATACAATTCTCAGGACAGTTTGAAAACCAAGAAAGAGCAATGAAAAGACTGTCTATCATTGTTCCAATTGCAATTTTCTTAATCTTTGTCCTGCTGTATGTAAATTACAACTCAGTAAAAGATGCTTTGATAGTTATGTTAAACGTTCCTTTTGCTACCATTGGCGGAATTGTATCGCTCTACATATCAGGCTATAACCTATCAGTTCCGGCTGCAATCGGATTTATTGCTGTATTTGGCATTGCTACATTAAACGGAGTTGTGCTAATATCTTATATAAGACAACTTTTACAGGAAGGATTAGATATAGATAAAGCCATAGAAAAAGCAACCCGCTTAAGACTAAGACCGATATTAATTACAGCTACTGCAGCATCCTTAGGGCTTATGCCAATATTGCTAACATCAGATATTGGTTCAGAAACTCAAAAACCTATTGCTACAGTCGTCATAGGTGGAATATTCACATCTACTATGCTAACACTATTAATTTTGCCCATAGTTTATAAGACGTTTTACAGAGTCGGAATGAAAAATGCTTGAAAATCTTCTGCAAATATTTGTGTTTTTTATAATTGGTTATACGGCAAGAAAGCTGAAAATAATTCCGCAAGAATACTCAAAAGCATACATAGACTACATAATGAATTTTGGCTTTCCAGCCTTGGTTGTTTACAATATCTACAGACTAAGATTTGGCTTAGACGTATTGGGTATTATAATCCTTGGCTGGATAGTCATTTTTTTGACTATTTTTATCTCTTATTTAATCTCAAAAAGCTTAAAATTAGACAAAAAAAGAACGGCTGCATTCATAATGATGTCTACATTTTCTAACACAGGATTTCTTGGATATCCATTTATCCACTCTTTATATGGAGAAGAGGGTTTGAGATACGCGGTAATTTTTGATAACCTTGCAATGTTCTTACCTATCTTTTTACTTGCGCCATTTATAATAAACTATGCAAAGGAAGGAACCACTAAAATCAACATCAAAAAATTGCTACTTTTCCCGCCTTTTATTGCGTTAGTTATAGGTGTATCTTTAAAACCTTTTGATGTTCCGGAAATTTTTCTAAATCTTCTAAAAACCCTTGGAATGACTGTCATTCCTATTATTCTATTTTCTGTTGGCCTAAATCTAAGATTTTCACACATAGGAAAAGACTTAAAGCTTTTAACGGTTAATATGTTGGTAAAACTATTTACATCACCTTTGATTTTGCTTCTTATCTTACTAATTTTGAAAATAGATTTAACTCTACCTTATAAGGTAGCAATCTTGCAACTTGCTATGCCGCCCATGGTTTTAGCCTCCATTTATCTAATAGATGCTAACGTTGAAAAAGATTTTGCAGTCTCTTCTGTAGCAATCGGCATTATTTTAAGCTTTCTAACAGTACCAATATGGTATTTTTTATTGAATAGTTTGAGTAGGTAAAGATTTACTGTATGTTAAGATTAAATATCTTGAGTGATAGATTAGTGATTTTTGTAAAATTTAAAAATGAGAACCTTTGGACTTACGTCTTAAGGATGGCAGAGAAGTAAAGAGCAAAATATCGTCATTCTGTAGCCGGCGAAGAATCTCTCTTTCACACCTTATTCTGTCACTCTGAGCGAAGCGAAGAGTCTCCTTTCTTCTAGATTTATAAAACAAAAGGCCCTTCACTTCGCTGCTGGATGACAAGGAAGGTAAAAATGTCATTCCGTTGCCGTTGGAAGAATTTCCCTTTTTTTACCTCAGACCTTCTTTGAAAAAGGAGAACCTTAAGCTTTGCAATTCAGTATGAAGAGTAAAAGACAATCCGACATCCAGCAACCGATGATGAAGCTAATATTTTTTTGAATTTCTTACCTGATGTATCAATTTAATAATTTAAGATTTAGTTATAAGTATACCTTTGGATAAATTTAATCTTGTATGCTTAACCTTTTTTTCTAAATTTTTCTAACATTTTTTCAACAATTTCTTCAACAGGAACATTGTAATTTTTTTCTCTAATTAGTCTTTTTAATTCCTCAATTCTCTCTCTTCTCATCTCTTGCTCCTTAATAATCTCCTCTAACAATTTATTCAAATCCTTGTCGTCTAAAAAATCCTTCAAGGTTTATTTTCCTCTCGCAAGTTTTTAAAATTAGCTTCAAATCTCAAATATGGCATAATAAATATTCGGTAAATAATCAAAAAAACTTTATTATTTTTTAAACCTGGGATGAGAAATTTAGAAGAATTCTTCAAGCTAAAGTCTTAAAAAATGAAGGACAAAGGTAGATTGATGATCATTAAAGGAAAGATAAGCTTACTTGTCATTTTGTAGCCGTTGGTAGAATCTTTTGTTTTATAAGGCTGCTTGCAAAAATCCACATCGTCATTCTGCACCCGGCGAAGAATCTTATTATCTCTTATTTTTAAAAAGAGGAGATCCTTCGGCTTACAGCCTTAGATGATATGTAAAGGTAAGCTTGCGAAAAGTTTAGAACAGTCTTTTTGTTTTATTGAATTTCTAGCCCGACGTATATACAATAATAATTTTATTAAAATTTAATAGGAGTTTAACATCGTGTTTTTGAGTATAGATACTTTTTCAGATAACTTTGGAGTAGCGATTATAAAAGATAGTAAAGTTTTAGTTGTACGTGAATATTTAAAGCCAAAGCCGTTTTCAGAAGTATTGATGCCAGAAATTCAAGATATATTTAATAAGCTTAAAATAGAACCTTCACAGTTAAAAGGAGTTGTAGTAAATCAAGGGCTTGGTTCTAATACCGGTTTACGTGTAGGTTTGATTACTGCAAAAACTCTTGCCTACTCTTTGAATATAAATCTATATTATTTCAGAACCTTAGATGTTATGGTCTATAAATACAGACATTTTTGTGGCGATGTGATAGCAGTTTTAAACATAGGAAAATCAAACGTTGCTTACAAAATTAATGAAAATGAGCCTGTTATCACTTCTTTTGAAGAGTTTAAAAATCAGTTTGAGAAAAAAGAAAATAGCCTAATCGTTGAAAAAAATCTTAATTTAGATTGGAGCAATTGCGTTAGTCTCAAGACTTCTTTATGTGTAGATGGTGGATTTTATGCTCTTGAAAGAGATTTAAAAACCGACCCATTTTTATTAGAGCCTATATACCATGAATAGATTCTAAATCTAAGAGAATCATTATAAGCCTATCAATTCCTAAGGATGCACCGCTACACTCAGGAAGGTTTTGAGAAGCTTTTATAAATTCAGTATCTAATGGATAATCAAAACCTTCTTTCTTTTTCTTTTCAATATCTTGCTTTAGTCTTGATTCAAGCTCTACAGGGTCGTTTAATTCATGATATCCATTTACAAGCTCAATTCCATTTATATAAGCTTCAAACCTTTTTCCTTTTCCATCTTTTACTTTGGCAAAAGCTGAAAGCTGCGGTGGATAGTCATAAATAAACGTAGGTTTTTCTTTACCAAGATTTGGCTCTACATAAAATGCATAAATTCTAAAAAATAACTCCTCCCAATCTTGACTTTCTTTAAAGTAGTTTTCTTTTTCTTTTAAAAATTCGTTCATTTTATCAATATCTTCCGGATATATGCCTGTATAAATGTAAAAAGCTTCATCTACTGTGATTTTTTGCCAGTCTAACAGGTTGTATTCCCTGCCTTTGTATTTAATCTTAGGTTTTTTGTACAAGGATATTGCAGATTCTATAAAAATATTTTGAGTGTCTTCCATTAAATCATCTAAATCATATCCAACTCTGTACCATTCAAGCATCGTAAACTCTATCTTATGCTTATAAGACCCTTCGTAATTTCTAAAAACTTTTGTAATTTGAAATATATCTGTCTTTATTTCAGATAAAATTTTTTTCATTGAAGGTTCTGGAGATGTATGAAGAAATTTCCTAATTGGCTGATTTCTTTCATCGTACACGAAAAGTTCAACCGGATAGATATTGTTATCTAAGTTTGGGAAGTCTTGAAGAATATCTGTAAAGACTTCTATTGAACCGGTTTTATAAAAATATTCTCTGATAGACTTGATTATTGTTGATTTATCAGTATAAATTTTTTTCATTAGGCAAGAAAACCCGGGATTTAAGTCCCGAGTTTGGCATTTTATGCCTCTACTGGATATACACTTACTACTTTTTTTCCTTTTGATGTTTCAAATTTGACTTTTCCATCGATTAACGCAAAGAGAGTATAATCCTTACCCATTCCTACGTTTTTACCCGGATATATTTTTGTACCTCTTTGTCTAACTAAAATATTGCCGGCTCTAACAACTTGACCGTCGTATCTCTTTACTCCAAGGCGTTTGGATATACTATCGCGACCGTTACGTGTTGAACCACCACTTGCTTTTGATGCCATCTTTTATCCTCCTTAAACAATTTCTTCAACTTTAATTAATGTGTAAGGCTGTCTATGACCTTTTAATCTTTTATAGTTTTTCTTTCTTTTATACTTAAAAACTAATATTTTTTTATGTTTATCGTGTTTAATGACAGTTGCCTTAACTTTTCCTTCTGTTTTTAACTCACCATTGTCTAATCTTACGCAGATTGCTGGCAATTCTACTATTTCACCTTCATTTGCACATAATTTTTCTACTTTTAATAATCTTCCCGGCTCAGCTTTATACTGCTTTCCACCTGTTTTTACTATTGCATACATATATCAAAACCTCCTTTTTCTCAAAATAGACCAAATATTATATCATAAAAAAGTGTTTTGTGTAAGAAATTAAGGATTCATATAAGATTTAGATAAGGAGATCCTTCGGCTTACAGCCTCAGGATAACTTAGAAAGGTTGAATGATAAACGTCAGAAAAATGGCGACCTTATTTATCATTCTGCAGCCGGCGAAGAACCTCATACTTTTATTGAATTTCCCGCATAACGTATATTATATTATAAAAAAATCAGTCTAAAAGCGTTAAAAAAGCAGATTCTAAATCATACAGATTGCTGTCTATCTTGTCAAGGTTTTTAAAGTCTGTTTTTTCAAAAAGCTCGATGTACATATTTTTAGCTTGTTCCTTTAAGAAATCATAAGCCTTTTGGTTTTCTGTCAAAAGTGGCATATCGATTTTGTTTTCTTTTATTATATGGAAAATCTGGATTTTAGTTGGGTCAAAATCTAAAAAGCTGTAATAAGAATAGTCTGTAATAATTATACCCTCAAAATTTTTCCAAATTTTGTAAAATTCTCTATAAATAACAGGAGAGAGATTATCTATATTTTTAAAATAAACTATGTCAAAGCCTGCCAAGTTCTCTATCAAAAGACTGTCTGGATTTTGAATTTCTTCCGAAGGGATTATTATAAAAGACTTATCATGTAATCCGATTTCTGGGTCATTTATCAGATAGTTTAATAAAAGTCCTGCAAATTTAGAATCTTGATGTCTTAAAGCTAATCTTTTAAATTTCCCATTGCCGAGCTTTTTAAATGTCTCTATTAAATCTATAAAATCTCCACTCTCTGGAAAGATTTTTTTACAAGATATGGTATAGTTTGCAGGCGACGGAGTTTTTAGGTAAGGTTTTATTTTTAGAGCTGTTAGAATTTTATTTACATAGAAAACAATTTCATTAAGAAAATCTGTCGATTCGTTTACAGACATTCCAAATCTTTTTAACCTGTTGTATAAAATAAATCCACTTTTTTTGTCATTATATACCAAAAAGTTAACTGCTAAGAAAACTAAATAGTAAAGGTATGCTCTTTTTAGATTTCTATTAGAAAGGTTTAAAGGCTCCTGTTTTAGAGACAACATAGGATTTAATAAAAGATGTGCTAACTTATAGCTATCGTTTACTTCAAATAATATTTTAAATTTTCTTTCTAAGAATCTTTCATTTAAAGATAAATAGTCATCGCCAAATAGATATTTTTCATATATTCTTAATGGGTAAGAATAGAATTTAAGGGAATTTTTTAATATCCTTTTGTAATTGGAATCTTTTTCTACAAATAAATTTGCCATAGATGAAACAGTCTCTAAAAGTAATAATAATAATCCCACTTTTCTTTTTGGTTGAAAAGGTATATAAGGAGCAAATTTTTTAAAAGTTTGAACTTTAGTTAAATTAAACTGATTAAAACTTTCAAAATTTTCCATTGGGTTTTTATAAGTTGCTACAAATAGGTCAAAATACTGATAACTTAACTTTTTTATCTTATCCATACCAAGTCTTGCTATGGCTGTAGGCAAATCTTTTATTTCTTCTAAGACATTTTCAGAAGCTTTGTTTGCTTCTTCTATAATTTTATTCTTTAAAGGCGGAATTTGATTTATTATGAAAGATAAATTTTCTGCATCTGTATTTGGGTCATCTACTTCAGAAAGCAGGTTTATAACATTGATAAAATCTTGAGATATTCTAATGCCTTCAATCTCTTTGTCTGTAAGTGTGTACTTTTTTGATGTTTTATAACTTTCTATAAATCTTGTATTCTTTTTTATAAAATCAATATCTTCAAACTCTTCTTTGAATGCCAAGTCTATCTTTCTTTCTGTTATTTCCAAAACTAAGCATTTATACTCTTTGCCATTTATCTTAATAGGTATAGTTAATCCTTCTTGAATGAGATTAGTCTTTTTGTCTGTTCTTATTCTTAGTAAAGATTTGGAGATAAATTCTATCTCGCCTAAATCATCTATCTTTATACTTTTATTTAGATAGTACTTATCCCATCTTAGGTCTAAATCTAAAGCTTCTTCTTTTTCCGGTTTTGTACTTTCCTTTTGTTTTTTGTCTCCAAACAATCCCATACTCGTTCCTTTTTTAGATTTTATTTTAGCATATATTTATATATCATTTTAAACAAAAGAGGGGAGAATATGAAAGTTTTAGCTTGGATGTCTGAGAAAAGAAAAGAAAATAAAGTTTTATGTAAGGCATGCAATCAAAGATGTGTTCTTGATGTTGGGGAGTATGGAAAGTGTGGGATAAGAAAAAATGAAAATGGAGACCTATATCTTACAGTGTATGGTCTTGCTGCCGCTTTTAATATAGACCCAATAGAGAAAAAGCCATTATTCCACTTTTTGCCAGGAACAGAAATTTTATCTGTAGGAACAGTAGGATGTAATTTTAGCTGTAAGTTTTGTCAAAATTTTGAAATATCACAGTATCCTCAAGAACATAACTATGAAGTTTTCGGAACCACATTAATGCCGGAGACAATCGTAAATATTGCGAAAACAAGAAAAATACCATCAATTGCATTTACTTACAACGAGCCGGTCGTAGTTTTTGAATACGCCTACGATACATTTAAATTAGCAAAACAAAATGGTATAAAAACTGTATTTGTAAGCTCCGGGTATGAAACTAAGGAAGCTATCGATACGATTAAGCCGTACTTAGATGCAGCAAATATAGATTTAAAAGCATTCACAGATAGATTTTACAGAGAAATTTGCGGAGCAAGATTAAAACCTGTTTTAGACTCAATTGAGTACACTTATAAACAAGGAATTTGGATAGAGATAACTACTCTCATAATTCCGGGAGAAAATGATAGTAAAGAAGAGTTAAGGGATATTGCAAGATTTATTGCATCTATAAATAAAAATATACCATGGCATGTATCAAGATTTTATCCAATGTATAAAATGTTAGATAGACCACCTACACCAATAGAAAAATTAAAAGAAGCTTATGAAATAGGTAAGGAAGAAGGCTTAAATTATGTTTATGTTGGTAATGTTTTGGATGAAGACAGAGAATCAACATACTGCCCAACCTGCGGCTTTAAAGTTATTGATAGAACGGGTTATGTTGGACAATACGTTAATAATCATTTAGTAGACGGAAAATGTCCTAAATGCAGTACTTCAATAGCCGGAGTTTGGAAGTAATAGAAAAAGCGAGATGGAGTGGATTTCTCTACCAAGCCATTCTAAAGGCAGTGAAGAATCTTCCTTTTGCTTTTAAAAAATTTTAAAGAAAAGGAAGTTTCGAACCTACATCCTCAGGGTAACAAAGAAAGCTGAATGGTGATAGCTTTGTTATCACTTAGCTTAGCAGAAATCTCCCGTTATGTTGAATTTCTCGAAGATGGTGTTTTTAAAATTTTTGCAAGCTTGCCTTTTTGTCATCGCATCTTGTGAGTATTTCAAAATTCTTATAAGTTTTCTCTGAGCCTGTTCCAAAAATCCAAATCGTCATTCTGTAGCCGGGGGAAGAATCTCATTTTTCCTTATTTTAAAAGACAAGATGCTTCAGCTTATAGCATCAGACTGATACGTAAAGGTAAACTTACGAGAGTTTTACAGTATTCTTACGGGATATTAAATCAAGAATAGTAGAACTACACTTTAAGATCTAATCTGCAAAATGCAATATAAGTGTAATTATATTAAAGGGGCAAAAACAAATCAAAGAGAAGAGAAAGAGAAAGGTTAAAAAATCATCTTTGAAGATAAATTTAAGAACCAGAGATTAAAATTGCTTTATAATATAAGAAAGCTATTGAATCATAAATTAGTGATTCTTATAATAATACGAAAAAGAGGTCCTTCAGCCTTAGGGTCTTAGGGCGAAAGAGGAAGGTAAACTTACAAAAATTTTTGCAGCACTTTCATTTTAATTTTAAAAATTAACCTTTTGTATCTAAATTCTTTTTTTCAAAGCTTTTTATAAACTCTTCGAAATCTTTAATGTCTTCAAATCCATCAAATACAGATACAAATCTGAGATAAGATACAGGGTCTAACTCTTTGAGTCTGTTTTTAACTAAATCTCCAATTTCTGCAGAGCTAACTTTTAATTTTCCTTCATCAAGAAGATATTTTTCTATGTCGTCTGCTATCTGCTTGACCTGCTCTTGTGTAATTGGTCTGTTTTTGGATGCAAGCAGTATTCCTCTGATGATTTTTTCTTTATTAAACGGTTCTACTGTGTTATTTTTCTTGATAACTTCTATATGCTCTTCTTCAATTCTCTCGTAGGTTGTAAATCTATATCCACAGTTTAGACATTCTCTCCTTCTTTTTATAACAACGCCTTCTTTTGATTGTCTTGTCTCTAAAACCTTATCATTCAGACTTCCGCATTTAGGACACTTCATGATAGTTGCTTAAAGCATTCATAAGCTTTGTTTAATGTATCTTCTAAATCTCTTTGGCTATGCGCTGTACTTAAGAAAAAGGCTTCAAATTGTGATGCAGGTAAGTATACTCCTTTTTCAAGCATACAACGGAAGAATTTTGCAAACTTTTTAGTGTCGGAGGTTTTAGCCGTCGCAAAGTCTACAACTTCTTTATCTGTGAAGAATACGGTTATCATAGACCCAACTCTGTTAACTACAGCCGGGACTCCTGTTTCCTGGGAGATTTTTTTAAATCCATCTTCTAAAAACCTTCCTTTTTCATCAAGCTCTTGGTAAGGGTTTAGTTGTTTTAAAAGCTGAAGCTGTGTTAGACCGGCGGCCATTGCTAATGGGTTTCCTGACAGCGTTCCAGCTTGATATACAGGTCCAACCGGTGCTACGTATTCCATAATTTCTCTTTTACCACCGTAAGCACCAACAGGCAACCCGCCGCCTATTACTTTTCCAAAAGTTGTTAAATCCGGGTCTATATCGTAAAGCTCCTGAGCTCCCCCATATGAAAGTCTGAATCCTGTCATGACCTCATCAAAAATAAGTAATGCCCCGTATTTTCTTGTAATTTCTCTCAGTTTTTGATGGTATTCCTTAGATGGAGCTACGACCCCCATATTTCCGGCTACTGGTTCAATGATTACACATGCTATATCGTCTCCATATTTTTCAAATGCTTCTTCAACGGCTTCTATATTATTGTATGGTAAAACTATTGTTAAGCTTGCCAATTCTTCCGGTATCCCGGGAGTTCCTGGTATTCCAAGAGTTGCCACCCCTGAGCCGGCAGAAACTAATAAACTATCTCCATGCCCATGATAACATCCATCAAATTTTATTATTTTCTTTCTTTTTGTGTAGCCTCTTGCAAGTCTGATTGCGCTCATCGTAGCTTCTGTTCCGGAGTTTACGAATCTTACCATCTCGACAGATTTAACAGCATCTATCACAGCTTTAGCCATCTCTACTTCAAGTTCGGTTGGTGCTCCAAAGCTTGTTCCGTAGTTAGAAATCTGTTTTATTGCGTTTATAACCTGGTCGTGAGCATGTCCTAAAATCAACGGTCCCCAAGATAAAACATAATCTATATATTCATTGTCATCAACATCCCAAATTCTGCATCCTTTCCCTTTTTTTATGAAAATCGGGTTTGCTTCAACAGCTTTGAAAGCTCTAACGGGAGAATTTACGCCACCAACCAAGTATTTTTGTGCTTCTTGAAAAAGTTCTTTAGATTTTTGAGTGTTCATCGAATCCTCCATTGGAAAAAGTTAGTAAATATTATAGCTTAAGATTATACCTTGGCGAGAAATTAGCGGTTTTTATGAAATTTAAAAATGAGATCCTTCTGAATTACGTCCTTAGGATGTTTTATGTTAAATGTCAAGTGTAAAAATTTTCATCAATTGGTTTTCTGTTTTTTAATACAACATATGCCTGCCTTAGTAAATTATGTGCTACAAATGCTAACTTTTTACCCTTACCAACCAACACTTGGTGTAATTTTCTCTGCAGTATTTGTTAAACGTTATTTCTGATGATTCTTTTATTTCTTTCTCAAGTTCTTTTGTACTCTTTTCTATTTTTTTAATTGGCTCATCGTAATAAACACATCTGACTACTTAAACTTTTTTTAAAATACTTGACATGAGAGAAACTTTTGATAACCTATCATCATGTTTTAATACAAGCTTGAAAACCCCCAGCTTTCTTACTTGCAGGTTTTAGGAAGTTAAAGGAAGGATAGTCTAAAACATTCTACAGCAGTCTTAAAAGACCAAAGACAGAAAATTGTTCTGTTTTTCCTTCCCCCCATATAGTTTAATTAAAAAATTTTTAGCATGTTTATAATACAATACCTTGGGTGAGAAATTACCTCCAAAGCTATAACCAATAGCATATGCATATAGATAAGCAACAAAAGTCTTAACCTTTCTCCATCTACTTGTAAGATTGAAATTCTTTATTTGAGAATTCACTGCTTCAACAATTTGCCTTTTACTCTTTTCTTG
>Ga0080004_1121847_pt1 | contig 38396 bp, 35 predicted proteins | sample WasSprMetagenome_FD_69207 | JGI IMG/M metagenome (GOLD analysis project Ga0080004, IMG submission 69207) | Sulfidic aquatic microbial communities from Washburn Spring, Yellowstone National Park, USA - WS (SPADES assembly) (version 2) | ecosystem: Environmental > Aquatic > Thermal springs > Hot...
CCAGAAGCGAGCTCATCAACGGTCTCGACCGATTTTCCGAACTTGTTTTTATTTACTATGCTGTAATAAGCTCCCCCGCTCCTATGAACTATCACGGGAGTTCCAGATGCCATTCCCTCTACAACAGCTATTCCGAAGTGCTCTCCCCTAATAGCATGGACGAATACCTTCGATGATCCGGCTTCTCTTGCCACCTCTTCCCTCGGAACATTTATATGGAACTCAACCTCAACGTTCTTCTCCTTAGCGAACCTCTCGATCTCGCTTTTATACGGCTCATCGGCCGGAGATAGACCTCCCACTATCTTCAGTTTAGGCTTAGACCTAGTCCTCGAGATCGCATCTACGGCAATTATGTGCCTCTTCTCTCTAGTTATCCTGCCTATCATGACCACAGCATTCTGCCTCTCTTCATATGGAAGGGAAAAATTCTTGAAGATCTCGGTCTCAGCAGGAGGGTACAGAACTTCGGGCATTTTTCCATATAAAGCGTGAACAGCCTCAGCCGTATATTCGCTGTTCGCTAATACGTAATCCGCTGACTCAAATGGATCCTCCACGAGGATCCTCTTAGCCAGCTTAGACCATATCTTGAAGTAAAGGCTCCACCAACCTTTTCCCAAGTACTTGCTCAGGTATTCCCTCTGCTCCTCTCTGAATTTCTTCACTTTTTCAGGATCATAAACGTTCTTCAAGCTCCCCTCTATGTATATTGCGTCCGGGAAATGTATATAATGAATCAGCTTGTAGCCGTATTTTTCCTTAGTCTTCAGTATAGGCTTATAGAACGGATAATCTACATATAGATAATCTGGTCTCTCCTTTTCGATGGCTTTTTTTATAGCATGATGAGAAATGAGCCTTTGATATATCCCCATAAATGAGATGAAAGTGGGAAGAATAGAATATACCTTAACATCATCCAAATCGACGTCGAAATATTTTTCAACGACATCCTTTTTGAAGCCGGCGACCGTGGCTATTGAAACATCGTAGCCCATCCTTTTGAAGGCCTTAACGAAGGATGAAGCGAGCGCCTCGCCTCCGCCAACCATGCCGTAGAGATGCTGAGAAACTACTACTTTCTTCCTTCTCTCTTCAATTGGCATCATTAAACCACCGCGAGCAATTTGTCATTTTTCCCTGTTCCTCTTTAATATATTACCCCGGAACTCCTGCGGGATTCCTGCGGGACTTAGAAAAAGATCGTCGAAAACAAATATAACCCCTTCCATAAAAGCTGAAAAGGGGGCCCGTCGTCTAGCCTGGTTAGGACGCCGCCCTCACACGGCGGAGGCCCTGGGTTCGAGTCCCAGCGGGCCCACTCCTTGAATTCTCTTTTCCAAAAATCAGAACAAGAGGACAGCTATAGCTATTGAGAGCAAGCTAGTTATGGAAACGAGGATGTAAACAGCTATGACTATTTCCTTCTCGCAAAGCTCATCGATCAAGGTTAGCATGTGCGCTAGGGTTATTGGGGCGCTCTTATTCGGATTAGCCCTTAGCGAGTTCTTTTCCCTATTAGCTATGGTCGGCCTATCCTTAAGGCTGTGGTGCTCTATTATCCCCCTTATGCTTGCTAGAATCGTGAAACCGTTCGCTATTATAGGCATTGCTGAGAGGATCAGGAAGAACTCAACCTTCCCCCATATGGCTCCCAGAGCCAGGAGCGATCCCCATGCCAAGGAGCCGACGTCTCCGTTGAAAGTCCTGCCCGGGTAAAAGTTCCTCGGTATATAGCCAAGGAGGGAGAAAAGCGCTGTAGATAAGAGTGGAATCGAGGGACCGAGATCCCCTCCCCAATAGGGATAAGCTATCCCCGTTAGATACATCGTTATTATCATTGAGGCCGAGAGAATCGCTGTAACCCCCGGAGCTATGCCGGTGAACGTATCTGACATGTTGATACCGTTCGAAGAAATAGCGAAAGCCAAGGGCAAAGCTATCGGATAGATTATGCTCATTCTGACGTTTCCAAGGAATGGGATGTAAACGAACGGGCTGTATTCGCTCGAAAGCACCAATATGATCCCCGGCAACGCGGTGAGGAGGACCTTCTCGATTCCTCCGAGCCTCTTGAAATCATCGTAGAGGCCTATCAGACCGGAGATCCAAACAAGCCCCAATGCTAAGAGGAGGTCTCCCTCGTACTTAAAAGCCTCCCCTTCCCATGCCCTGTAAGATGCTATTAGCAATAGTACAGATATAGACCAGCCTATTAAAAAGCCTAGACCCCCCGACTTTGGGAGGAACCTTCCTGGGCTCTTGTGCATGTCCTCTCCGACTAGCCCGATCCTCGTCTCCAGCTTCTCTATAGCTATTGTAGAAGAATAAGTTATAAACGGGGATAATGCCGTGGTCAAGAGAATGGGATAGTCCATAGTTATCATGCCTTCCCCGTCTTCAAAGCCTCCTCCACTAGCTTCCTCGCTGGGTTCAGGCCCATGGCCTCTGCCCCCTTCCAGTTCGGAGAAGCGTTCGCTTCTAACACGAATAGCTGACCGGAGCTCGATTCAGCTATATCTATTCCCCCATAGAAGAGCCCTAGAGCTTCAGCCGTTGAGACGGCGATCTCCTCTATTTCATCCGTCAGCTCAGCCTTCTCTGGAGTACCGCCCTGTGCCAGGTTAGTCTTGAAGTGCCCGGGCCTCGCCTTCCTGTAATAGGCTGCGAAGACCTCCCCGTTTATGACTAGAGCTCTTATATCCCTGTTATCCTTCTTATCTATATATTCCTGGAGCAGCAAAGGCTGCCCCCAGGCGAGAAGCTGCTTAAGTATGGAATAGGCTACGTCCTCGTTATCTAATAGCATAACTCCTCTCCCCAAGCTACCTATTATCGGCTTAACAACGGCCTTTCCGAGCTGCCCAACTATCGTCAAGGCAGCCTGAAGATTGTTCGTCACATATGTCCTAGGGAAGCTTACCCCCCTCTTACCGAGGATCGATGGGAGCATAGACTTATCTCTAGCTAGAACGATCGATGAGTAAGAGTTTATGGCCCTTCCCCCGCCCTCCTCTATGAGCTTCACTATGTTGGTCATCCATGCGAACTGCTCTATAGAAGAGGGAGAGCTCGTCCCCCTCACGAAGACCAACTCGCTATCTAGCCTCTTAGCCCCCCTGTACAGCTCTAGAGATCTTCCGGAGAATAGAGCGGTTACGTCCTGAGGTCTTAGATAAATGCTCCTGGCCCCCAGCCTCTTCGCCTCGTACATTATTTCCCTGCATGATGGCGGAGGTGTAGCGCTGGGGTGCATAACGGCTATCTTCATCTAAAACCACTTTCCACGATTAAAATCTCGTTAAATTACCTTTAATAAATGATCATTTCCATTTTTCAGAGATCACTCGAGCTTTATAAGAAAGCCCTTAAGGTAAAGAAGCTCCTCGTCCTGAGCCCTAACGTAGGGGATCGCATTGTATGGTGAGAGGTGGAAAAGGACCCTCATCGTATACCCCCTCTCCGAGGCGGCCATCCTAAGAATCCTCAATAGCTCCTTTTCCCCGAGAGGGTAGCTGCAGCTCGATGCATAAAGGAAGCCTCCTGGCTCTAAAACGGATATAGCGTTCTGGAATAGCTTCTCGTATGCCTTCATCCCCTTCTCCTTCGCTCTAGGATTTGGTATCATAGCCGGAGGATCAGCTATTATGAAATCGAACTTCCTCCTCCTAGCCTTTAGCCAATCCAGTACCTTCTCAACCCTCCCTCTTATCAGACCGAACTTTCCCTCGAATCCATTGAGCTCCATGTTCCTCGATGCTATTGCCAATGCCCTCTCGTCTTCATCCACTAGCAAGCTGTAGGATGCCCCAGCCCCTAAAGCTGAGAGGCTGAAGGATCCTGTGTATGAAAATAGATCCAAGGCTTTTATCCCGCTTAGATCCATCCTGTATATCCTCTTCCTCGCCTCCTTCTGATCAAGATAATAGCCTGACTTCTGACCTTCACCGAAATTCACCAATATCCTGAACCCATTCTCCTCTATCATCTCTTCAGGCGGTGGACCCCCTACTAGGAACCTGCGCTCTATTGGCAATCCGAAGGACTTCCTTCCCCTCTGATCGTTCTTTAGGAAGACCCTCTCGCTTATGCCAAGCTTCACTATCTTCTCAGCGAGCATTTCCGAGGATCTGTCCCATCCATAGCTCGAGCTCTGTACGATGGCTGTTCCTCCGAATATATCGACTATGAGCCCAGGAGTACCATCGCTGTCAGCGTATAGGAGCCTGAACCCTTCCTCCTTTTTCTCTCCTCCAGCCATCCTCAGCTTCCAGGCTCCCTCGAGCCTCCATAGGATTATCTCCTCGAGGTCATTCGAGTCATGTTCCGATACATATGCGAGGATCCTCCCCCCGATGGCCCCGATCCTCTCGTAGAATCCCCTCGCGACGACTTCGCCATCTAGGGAGAACTCAACGAAAGAGCCCTGAGGTATATCGAACCTCTCCTCTATCCATTTAGAGTATAGAGTATAAGCCCTCCTCCTGATGAACTTCGCCGCCTCTGGCTTCAGCTCAACTCTATTCATAGAAACTCCTCATAACGAGGCGAGGACTTCGGCAACGGCCTCCCCTATCTTCACCATGTCCGTGTTAACTCTCTCCGCTCCGAGGAGGCCCTTAGCTCCATCGACCAAGCTGTCTGTAACATACAGCACGCATGCAGTTTCGATCCCCCTCATCCATCCGATAGCCGCGAGACCGGCGCACTCCATCTCAATCGAATAGAACCCAAGGTTACTTAGCTTCTCAGCGAGGCTCTCGTCCTCAGCGTAGAAAGCGTCGCTGCTTATCACGGGCCCAACGTGGACCCTTAGACCTCTGGAACCAAGGCTTCTAGAGAGGGGCTCAGTTAGAGTATGGGTGAAGGAGTTGGGAAGGATTATTTCACCACCAGAGTACTGCCTCAGGGAGCTCGAATTGAAATGCCCCGCCGAAGTAGCTACAACTGCATCTCCTATTCCTACATCTCTCCTCAGCGATCCCGTTGTACCGACCCTGATTATCCTCTTCGCCCCAAGCATATGAAGCTCCTCGAACACTATCATGGCGCTTGGCATACCCATGCCATGAGCGACTATGCTTATCTCCTTTCCTTTGAACTTTCCAGTATAGGCATAGAGACCCCTGTTCTCGTTTATGAGCCTGGGCTCCTCGAGAATTGAAGAGGAAAAAACCTTAGCCCTATTAGGGTCTCCAACAGCTATAATCCCTTCAGCCAGATCCCCCCTCTTTATTTTAAGGTGGACAGGCTCCTTTATCTCCAAACGAAGCACCCCAATATAGAGAGGTTAAGAGGGATTTTTAAGCCTCTATTTCTTTCCGAAGAAGTCCATCAGCGATCTTTGCCCTCCCTTCGAGGATCCCCTTAGCTCCGTCCCCCTTACACCGAAGTACTCCAGTATCCTCATGGCTGCCGGAATTATCTGGTGCTCCGCGTAATAATCGGAATCGATCTCATTGAGTGCAGCGGCGAAGTAGGGCTTAACCTTCTCGCTTATCTTCCCTTCTCCCTTCACGATGACGTACCCAACCTTATCTCCCGGAGAAACCTTTAGGCCGTGGGACTCGTACATCTTTGCAGCAGCTACGTGTGGGGCATCGACCTCGTATTCTTCTATCTTCTTGGTCAGAGTCTTCCATATTACCAGCTTCTCCATAGGTATCTTCCCCTCCCTCAGCTTCCTTATAACATCTCTCACGTACTCCACCGCCTTCCCCGTGCTCATCTCCTCGAGAATTATCCTCGAAACCTCTACCTGTATCTCCTTCGCAATCTCTGACCAATCTCCCCTTATAGCCTCGAAGCCAACTATATCTATCGTCCCATCCTCCGTTAGACCAACGTACCTCTTCTTCGCTTCGGTGAAGAAGAGCTTCCTATAGACCTTGTCTACCTTTATCTCAAGCCCGAGCTCAGTCTCTATCCACTTGACGAGCTTTTCAACCTGCTCGGGCTTATTCTCCACGAAGAGGCTGTCGGTGTCCCCATATATCACCTTTAGGCCTAGCCTCTTCGCCTCTCCTATAGCTGCGGTTATGTTAGCCCTTCCCCAGGCGGTAACAGCTTCCGCGCACTCTTTGCAATACCACCTGGCCGCTTGCCACCCCATGTAGCCATAGGTCGCATTGGCGAGCACCTTTACAGCCTTCTGCCTCTCATCGAGTATGGATCTCTCCGGGGAACCTAGAGGGTACTTCTTCATCTCCTCCCTCATCTTCTTCCTAGCGTTCAGAAGCTCAGCTAAAACGCTCTTGAAGAATCCCGGCGGCTCCTTCCTGAACTTATGCTTGAGACCTGGAGCCTCGTAGCACTGATCTTCAGGGCAATCGCCGTTTCTTACCAATGTATCTGGGCCAACGTTGTACTTTATCATTATATTTGGATACATGCTAGCGAAGTCAAGCACAGCGACGTTCTCGTGAACTCCAGGAAGAGGCTGAAGCACTATCGCCCCTTTATAGGATTCCCTGCCTCTTTCCTCCCTGTTTGGCACAAGCTCTCCGTACTTGAAGGCCTTCCTCATCAGATAATACTCTAGCCTGAACCCCACGCTCGCAGCCATTATTTGATCAAGCGGTATCCCGGTTAGTCCGGAAAGCTGTAGCCCGAACGGTATGAACTTCTCAGCGAGCCTATACGTTGAAACGACGTCATCTCTGTTATATGCCAAAACCCTCTTCATGCCATCAGCGCCTGAGTCCCAAAGCTTAGGTATATCGTACCACTCGAGAAGAACCCTATCGCTCTTCTTCATAACTCCCATGTAATCGGCTATCTCGTCCAACGTCTTCCTCTTCGTCCCCGTCATCTCCTCGACGAAGTTGAACACGTCGACGTTCAATCTGCCCTGAATGCTTATATGACCCATAACGCTCATGGAGGGAGGGGAGCCTTCCTTCCTCCCGATGTCCAGCTCCGCCTTAACGATTTTGCTCCTTTCCATAAGATATTGCCAGTCGAAGGAGTTGGTGTTATAGCCAACTACAAGGTCAGGGTCTATTTCCCTCACTCGGGATGCGAACTTCTCTATAATACCTTTATCCTGCTTATCTTGCGCATAGAACTGTTCCACGCCTCCATCCATCGTCCCTATTATTATGATGGGATCTGATGAAGGCCTTGGTGAGCCCGCGGGAGAGTAGACCTCTATATCGAAGGCTAGCATCTTCAGTTTAGGGGGAGTAGATTCAGCTTCGAGCTCCTTGGGGCCCTCGATCATCTCGAATGCCTTTTTTACCCTATATCCTTGCTTTTCTATCTCGATCACTGAAGCAGAGTACCATCTGAAAGGCTTCATGTCGTGGTCTATCATATACCTAAGCGAGAACCTAACATCTGCCTCGAGCACATCCTCTATCTCGGGCACTTCCCTCACGATATCTCTTATTAGCCTGACCTGCTCAGGTATTTCAACCGTTACCTTTAGAACCTTGACCTTGGACCCGAAGTATTTCTTCTCCTCCTCCGAAATAGAGCATTTCACCTTCTTTGACAAGCAAGCCCTCTCGACTCCTCTCTTCGCTCTTTCAATTGATTGCCCATCCTGTCTCGGTAAAGCGTAGAAATATGGAAGGAATCTCCTGTCCTCTATAACCGCCGTGCTCCCGTTCCTCAGCTTGCACCAGATGATGATCTTCGGCCTTTTTCCTTCCACCTCATAGCTAACATCGAGCGGCTGGAACTCGATCTCCAAAGTTTGGGACAAACCTCCACCACTTCCACATAAGAAGTATTTATAAGTACCCTTTACTTTATTTCTCAGTTAAGAAAATATAAAAACTTAGTCAGGAGGGTCGATAGCTTGCTCAGAAGAAATGCACCTTTGGCTTTACTAGCATTAATGCTGCTCTGCATTACTCTTGTTCATATACCCTTTGCTACGGCGCAGGTCCAGCCCACGTACACGGGAAACACTATAATAGATTTCAATGACTTCGGAATAGCCTCCGTTGATCAGAGGATCCTTGCGACAGACGTTGAGATCTTAGGTGCCATAGGTAAACTGCTCTATGTCCAATCAGTGGACCCATCATCAGTTTCTTACTACGTAGAGAATAACACTATCGTTCTCGTCCCACCTACAAACTTCACAGGAGTAGTAGAGGTCAAATATATAACTCAGCTTGCTTTACCATCTGGAAATGACTGGAACTCGAGCTTCACCGTCCCCACGAACTTCACTGTAATTCTCCCGTATGGAGCAGTTCCGACTTTAATAGATCCTATACCAATTAACTTCACGATAACGAGCGATGGTAGGATCGCGCTCACATTTCTACCAGGAACTCTGAATCTCAGCTACGCCATGGCTTCTTCTACCGCTACAACTTCTAAGCCTCCAACGACGTCTACTACAACTCAGCCCGTTGGAACTACAACTTCTACTACAACGACGCAGCAGCCCGCTCCTGCTGAAGCCTCTCAATTAATTTACATTTCTCTATTCATCATTCTCGCAATAATCCTGATCATCGTTTTCCTCTTCAGGAATCGATTTTTTCGTCGCAAAGGATAAAAGAGGCTCAGAAGAGGGAGGGATATCCGAGGAGCTGCTGGACGATAGGGACAGGGCCATAATTTCCTATCTGAAGGAAAAGGGGCTTACCACACCAGGGGAATTACTTAAGACCATTGGAATTCCCAGGTCTGCCTTTTATCGTAGGATAAACCGTCTTAAGAAAGAGGGCCTGATCGAACAGGTATCGGTGGCGGGAAAGACTTACTACCGCCTCAAGGGGAACGTTTCTGAAAAGAAAGAGCAATAGCTAAGCTTTTTTGAGAAGAAAGCATTCTCTTTCTTGTCCCGGTTACGTCCCGCATGCGTTCCGGGATTGTATATTAAAAAGGGAAACATCATATTGCTCTGTCGGTGGATGTGAAATGACATCCGAAGGAAAAATGATAAGATTGAAAGGAAAGACTAAAGTCTCTATGATAATAGCGCTGATCGCGTTAATACTGTCATTAGGAATATATCCTATTGCACAGAGTTCTACAGATACTTCCTCTACTACCGTTACTACGAGCAATGCAACGGCAACATCTACATCGACCCAGCAAAGCACTAGTAGCCAGGATGCGCAGACTGTAGCGGAGAACCTGCAGTCTACCTTCGCTGCAGTGATAAGTGATCTGAAGGAAAAGGGGTACAACACGACCGAGCTAGAGCAGACGGTCCAAAACATGGTTCTAGCTATTGAGAACGGAAACTATGCTCTTGGTAGGGCCTACTTCATCAAGGCTGTTAACCTCGTATATAGTCTTGAAGTAGGGAAGAGCCTCTCCAACCAAACCCAAATCATGCAGAGAACACAGGAGGAAATAATGAGGAGGATAACTGAGCTCAACCAGAGCATATCGAACATGTCCTTCCTCTCAGCTGATGTTAGGAGCAATTTGACTCAGCAGCTAAACCTGGCAATGCAGCTTGTCCAGAACGGGAACTACAGCGCTGCCGTGCAATACATGGAGAAGGTGATGGTTCAGCTGAGAGACATGGCTAACTCTCTCAATAGAGAGAGAGTGAGGACTATGCTTATAGAAAGAGCGATGAACAGAGCTGATGAGATAAACGGCATTTTCGGCATTGGAGTAGTTGACAAGAATAAGTTGAACGAAAGCAATGAGTCAATAATGGACTTAGCCCTTAAAGCCAGGGGGCTGGGAGTTATGAAAAAGTATCTGGACGAGGACCTTGAGAGCATGAATGCATCATGGATTGCCAACAACTTCGATGAGGGGTCGTTCAAAGGAAAGCTGGGGAATGCTATGATAGGTAAGGCTAAATCTATGCCCGAGCAGATGTTCGCTCCTTCCTCGATACTGCTGCAAATTGCGGAGGAGAACCTGCAGAAGCTATCAAAGTTCGGAAGAGGTAACCTGGAAACATATGCCAACCAGCTCCAGGGGATCATCGATAACGAGAAGAGCTTGATAAACGCTTCATCTGATGCCGTAAGCAAGCTGATGCAGGGCGACGTCTCGGCATTGAGCGTAATTAACCAGAGCAAAGCAAGTGCCCAAGCTCTAATCGAGCAGGTCAATTCGCTAAGCGTCCCTGGGGAGCTCCAGAGCGTCAAGACCCTCATAGCTAGGTCTCTCCAGCTCTTCATCGACGAGCTCAACGCCGTACAGAGGGTCTCAAGCGAACTTTCAGGAATAAGCAAGAACATACTGATTAAGGGAATAGTGCTGGATGTGAACGGGCAAAACCTAACTGTCCTCGGCGTATTCTCTCCCGGATCCCTAGTAATGGGAGGGCAAAGATTTGGAACAATTTCTACACACCATATAGTGTTGCTGCCTACCAATTGGACTGTGATTCTTACCAATTCCACGCAGGTCAGTGGGCAAATCACAGTATACGCTCCCGTGCTCGTTCATGGCTCAGTTGTAGATGCTGCTAACCACGTAGTCAAGGCCGACAAAATATTCACGAACAATGCTACCATTGAGGAGACGGAAGAGGGGCAGTAGCCCAAATTTTTTAAATATATTTTTTTATTATAATTATAGAACTCGATTTTTTCTCCTTTTATAGGTAAGGTATTTTTAAATCAAGATATAAATATTATTATATCTGATGGTGATTTCTTCGTGTCAAAGGTAGTGGCTTCTTCTACTAAGACGGATCTTTCTGGAAGGAAAGTCCTCCTGAGGGTCGATATCAACTGCCCAATAGGAAAGGATGGAAAGCTCCTCGACATCTCGAGGATAAAGATACACGCAGGCACGGTCAGGAGATTGCTCGATGAAGGGGCAGCGGTCGTTATATTGGCCCATCAAGGTAGACCGGGAATGGATGACTTCACAGATCTTCATCAGCACTCGATCGCCTTGAGCAAGGAGACCGGCTATGAAGTTCAATTCGTACCAGATGTCATGGGACCTGAGGCTATAGAGAGGATAGATAAGCTCAGGCCTGGTGAAGCGTTGATGCTGGACAACGTGAGGTTCCTAGCAGAAGAGAGCATAGAGGCCTCAGGAGAGTTCCACGCGAAATCATACCTAGTTAGAAGGCTAGCTCCACACTTCGAGTATTATGTCAACGACGCATTCGCCACGGCCCACAGGAAGCATGCGAGCATGATGGGCTTCCCCTATGTATTGCCCTCCCTTGCGGGGGACGTTATGGAAAAGGAGGTTCTCGCCCTTAGCGAGATAAAAGACCCAGCGCTCTCCCCAAAGATGTTTGTACTAGGCGGAGCGAAAGTATCTGACAGCGTGAGGATACTGAAGAACATCCTTGGTAGCAGCTTTGGATCCTACGTTTTACTAACAGGTCTCATATCCGAACTTTTCTATCTAGCAAGCGGAGTTGTCCTGGGGAAAGCTAGCAGGGACAAGCTCGAGAAAGCAGGAGCCTTGCCCTTAGTCAATAGCGCTAGGGAGCTTTTGCTGAAATATAGGGAAAGGATCTACTTGCCTCCTGATTATGTGCTTGAGGATGGAAGTGTGCTATTGGTAGGCAAGGGAATAGCGGACAACAAGCTGATCAAGGATGTCGGCCCTCAGACCATTGAACGATACGGTGAATTGATGAAAGAGGCAAAAGTCATAGTATTGAGGGGACCCGCTGGGGTAATAGAGGAGAGCCAGTTCCGCAAGGGCTCAACGGCTCTGATGAGGGCCGCGCTCAATACTGATGCGAAGGTTATAGTGGGAGGGGGACACCTGACATCGATCCTGGAGGACCTTCCGGAGAGTGAGAGGAGGAAGGCGCACAACAGCACGGGGGGCGGAGCACTCTTGCTTTTCCTTGGAGGAGAAGAGCTTCCAGCAATAGAGGCGCTTTCCCGCTCAGCTGAAAAGTTTAAGTTAAACGGTATAGAACTTCCATAATGAGGCGGTAGAAAATGGTAACAATTGAAAGTAAACTGGAGGAGAGAGTCTTCCTCATGAGCTACATGTTCAGGAGAATACTCGTCCCATACGATGGGTCGGCCAACAGCGAGAAGGGGCTTAGGGTAGCGCTTGAGCTCTCTGCGATACTTGGATCAAAGATAACCGTAGCTTATGCCTGTGAAAAGGGGAAGTGCAACGGGGGCCTTTTAGAGAGAGCTAAGGAGATCGCTGAGGCCAGGGGTATAAGAGTGGAAACCAAATTGATCGAGTTCGATCCTGAAGAAAGCAGCGAATCCTCCGAAATAGTGAAAGAGGTAAACAGCAACTCTTACGACCTAGTCGTCGCTGGAATAAGGGGGAAGACGGAGTACGAGGGTCTAGAAAAAGGTTCGGTAGCGACTACCCTTTTCGTGAATACGAACGCGAGCTATCTATTCGTTAAATAATCTTTTTCTCTAAAAACTAAATAATAGCAAAAGTTAAGAGCAATTACTTTCTCCTCTGCATGCTTCCAAGCTCTGATTCCGCTTCTATCATCGCGAGTTCTCCCTTTATCTCTTCGATCGCTTTCTTTATCTCTTCGATCTCCGTTTCTGGTAATTGAACGAGGGATAGAGCTTCCCTGCCCATGCTCGTAGGCCTCAGCTTCTTTGACCTTCCAACCGTTTCTAGGAACTCTACATATAGAAGGGAAAGAACGTCATCCTTAAGCGACTTGCTCACCACGGCGTTTCCCACAACGAAGAACTTATAGCCGAATGAGATCCCCTTTTCGTTCAATTTATACATGAGATGGTTCAGTCCCTTTTCCGAGATCTCCCCAACCATATCGATTATCTTCAAAAGCTTCATGAGCTTTTGATTTTGCATCACTTGCTCCTTTGTGATTAACTGCTTCGTCTCGAACTTTACTTCTTTCCCCTTCTTTTCCTGACCACTTGGCGCCGACATCATTTTCCCCATTATTGCCATGGAAGAACCACGATAATATAACTTATTCTCATCTTCATTGTAGAAGATCTTTGCCAAAAAAATACTATGTAGTCTGTAACGAATGAATCCTCGATTTTAAGAGAAAAAATATAAAAAAGTTAAGCTAGGAATTCAGGGTCACCGTTCCAGTTATCGGGTCGAAGTTCCCTATAACTGTCCACACGACCTTCCCAGTGCTATCTCTCTGAAGCTCAACATATGAATAGGACCCGTATTTTCTGTCTCCGTTCTCATCGAATTTAAGCCACCCGCTGAGGCCGAAATAATGATCAGCGAAGAGCGGAAAAGCCTTCGTCAGCACCTTTCCGCTCGTGGTACCCGTCTGCGCTGCGGTTAAGGCTATCGCCCATATGCCATCATAGAGAGCTAGAGTGGCCCCACTGGGCCTGTTGCCGGTGAGGTTCTGATATCTCGCTGCGAAGCTATCCTGTAGCTCGTTATATGGAACCGAGTACGCTACGTTTATGTAACCCACTCCGCTGTTTACTATGTCCTGGCCTATGACATCCCTTACCTGCACATCGTTTACCGTGCCGTCAGATCCGTACCATCTTACGCTCATTAGCACCGGATAGTTCTTTGCAGCATTGAATATAGAGATGAAATCTCCAGGGAAGCTAAGCGCCAGTATAGCGAGAGAGCTCTTGTTTTGCACCGAGGAGACCAGGTTGGCCAAGTTCTGGACTTCTGCTGAATAGTCCTTTGCGTTGGGGTCATACCTTATTGAACCTACTATATTCCCACCCTTTGAAACGAAGTTTTGCCTAGTTGCATTAAATAGTCCATCACCCCAGTCGTCTCCCCTATATATTATCGCAACGTTTCGTATTCCCTGATACCACATGAGGTCAGCGATAGCTCTTGCCTGCCTCGTATCAGGGGTCTCCAACCTGAACACATTATCCGGTATGGCTAGCTGTGGAGCAGTAGATGCGTAGGAAATAACTATCATGTCGTTCTGGCTGGCGAACTGCATGACCGCCGAGGTCGCTGAGCTCGTATAAGTGAAGAGTATCTTTATTCCCCTAGCTGCGAGGGTTTGGGCTGCAGAGAGAGCGCCGTCCGGAGTCGATTTATCGTCCTCAAAGTATAGCTTCACCCTATAATTGCTACCTATCTGGGAGAAGTAGTTGTTCACATCACTCTCAGCTAGCTGGGCCGCAGTCCTATAGAGCGGGCCGTAACCCTGCAAGCTCCCAGATAAAGAAACTTCGATACCTATAGGTATCTCGATGGTTGAATTCTGGGCAGTTGTCTGCGTATTCGTAACGCTCCCTCCTTGATGTGGGGATGCCAAATATCCTATTCCTGCGCCTATAGCCAGACCTATGACCAATAGTATTATCCCAAGACTAGTCGAATTCAAACTTTTCACCCCATAGTTTACAATGTTTACTTGATGGAGAGTAATGTTTAATTAAAGGTTTAAAAAATTTTCCATCTGGGTTAAATTTATAATCTCAATATAACCATTTGGAGTATATTGTAATCTAGATGGTAAATAACGTTAACAGGGTTGAAAGAGATGCCTCTTGCTAACCTATTGACCAACGCCTTTACCTACAGTAACATGTTGGTTCTAATGGCCCTAGGTCTCACTTTCTCTTATATAACGCTTAAGGTTCCAAATTTCGCCCAGGGAGACTTCATCGCTGTGGGAGCATATGTAGCTTATACGTCCTATGTGCTATGGGATATACACCCCTACTTGACGATTCCCCTCTCATTTCTCGTCTCTGGCGCTATATCGCTTCTGATGTTTCTGTTCGTTTTCAGTCCATTGTCCAAGAGGGGATTCAAATTAACGGAACTTATGATAGCGTACTTTGCTGCTGAGATGATAATCAGGAGCGCGCTCCTCATCTATACGGATTATATGCAGAGCAGCCTCTCCAAGTATTTTTCTAATATCTTGATCCCAGTTGGTCAAGTAGAAATCGGGGGATACGAGATCTCATCGCCGCTTTTTGCTTCCTTCATTCTCTTGTTAACGATCCTCGTATCATTTTTGATAATTCTAAAATACACTAAACTGGGCATCGCCTTAAGGGCCGTGATACAAAACCCAGAGCTCGGTAGGGTCTATGGCGTCAACGTGGAGAAAATGTACGCTATATCCTGGTTTCTGGCTGGCGGGATCACGGGAATGACTGGTCCCGTGATATTGACCTTCTTCCCTACGGACCCAAACATAGGATGGACATTCCTCATAAGGATCTTCGCCGCCAGCATAGTAGGGGGAATAGATAGCATGCTGGGCGCGGTAATAGGGGGGTACTTCGTCGGCATGAGCGAAGTCTTGGGCATTTATGTTCTCAGCCAGCCGCCCATAGGGCTTCAGCCCGTCTACAGGGTGGTGATTCCATTCGTTCTCATGATAGCAGCTCTTCTGATTATGCCAAGAGGAATAGCTTCGAAGCTTGAAGGGATAAGCTTCAGGAGGGAGAGAAAATGAGCATCCTGGGGATCGCTGACCCGCTCAGATTTATCTTCGACATAGGTGGTTTCTTCATCATATACTCAATGCTCAGTATAAGCATGAATCTAGATTACGGCTTCGCAGGTATTCCTAACCTCGGAAAGGTCATGTACTTCGCAGTCGGTGCCATAGTTACAGGGTCCTTATCTCTCAGAATAATATCCGAGATTTCCGGTATACCTTTGGGGGACTTCGTCACTCAGAACATATCTTATTCCATTACGGCGGGGAATTGGCTTTCGCATCATCCTATAGAGGCAGTAGCGATCTCACTCTCCCTAATCGGCCTCTCTTCACTTATTTCTGGATTTGTGGGGATCCTAAGCTCTCTTCCCGCCATTAGGCTAAAGGAGACATACTTGGCCATTACCCTTCTAGTTTCTGGAGAGCTGGTAAGGGTGATATCGAGCTATTACGCTCCGTTGGTTGGAGGGACCGTCGGGGCACACGTCCCTGATTTCTTCTCTTGGGTAGGAGTCGGAAGGATCCATGACCTGGTCATATTGGCATACATGGCCGCGTTCATGGTTGCATCTTACATAGCTAGTAGGCTACTCGTGATGTCGCCATTCGGGAGGATAATGAGGGCTCATAGGGACAACGAAGAAGCTCTCATGTCATTAGGAAAGGATCCGGTTTATGTGAGAGGCAGCACTCTCTTCGTATCTTCGGCAATAGCTGGTGCTGCAGGAAGCCTCTACGCGATATACTCCGGCAACGTCAATGCAGGGGATTTCGTGCCAGACAAAACCTTCATTCTTTCCCTAATAATAGTGATAGGCGGAATGGCCAACGTCAATGGTCCGCTAGTAGGAAGCCTCATTTATATAGTGATAGATAGGGTCGTGAGGCAAGCAAAGTTTTTCCTTAACGTCCCGTTCGATGTTAATTACTTATCTATAGGGATCATGGGAGTTATACTCTTGCTTTTCTTCTTTTTCAGGCCGAAGGGCATCCTCCCTGAGAAGCCTATAGTTATTGCTAGAAATAAAAAGCTAAAGAACGTAAGCGAGTAGATTTTAAAAGCTTTTTTTGTAACAATAAATTCTTAGACTTATCGAAGTAAAATTCAATATATCGCTCGCAAGGAGGTGCATATTGAATGCCAATAATCGAGGAAGTTCCAAAGAAAACTGAGTTCAAGAGGATCGGGGTCCACAGCCATATAAGGGGACTGGGTCTGGATGAAAACGGAAAAGCTAAGATCATCGCAGATGGGTTAGTCGGCCAAACTGAAGCTAGAGAGGCCGCTGGAGTAGTAGTGCAAATGATCAAGGAGGGTAAGATGGCTGGCAGAGGAATACTATTCGTAGGGCCGACGGGGACTGGGAAGACTGCTCTGGCAGTTGCTATAGCGAAAGAGCTAGGCGAGGATACTCCATTCGTGGAGTTCAGGGGCTCGGAGATATATTCGCTCGAAGTGAAGAAGACCGAGACGCTCATGCAGGCAATAAGAAAGAGCATAGGCGTTAGGTTGAAGGAGAAAAGATCAGTCTACGAGGGCGTAGTGAAAGAGGTAAAGGTGCGAAGAGTAAGGCATCCCTATAATCCATACGTTATGGTACCTAGGGAGGCAAAGATAACCTTAGAAACCAAAGACGACAGTTTAACCCTGACGGTTAGCGATGAAATAGCTGAACAACTTCTCTCCCAGGGGATAAGGAAGGACGATGTAATTTGGATAGATGCGCAGACTGGTAGGGTATTTAAAGAGGGTAAAGTCAAGGGCGAGGGACAGGAACTATATCTGACCGGTGAGAAAATCGTTGAAAAGCCTACAGGTCCCATAAAAAAAGAGAAGGAGATAGTTAATACCGTCACGCTGCATGACCTAGACCTTTACTTCGCCTCCAGGAGAGCTGGTTTGGAGCTCTTGCTCGGCTTCTCTCCATTGAAGGAGATAAGCCAAGAGGTGCGTAAAGCTGTAGACGAGCAGGTCAAAAAGTGGGTGAGCGAGGGCGTGGGCGAGATAATCCCCGGTGTTCTTTTCATTGATGATGCCCATATGCTTGACATAGAGGTCTACAGCTTTCTGACGATGGCAATGGAGAGCGAGCTAGCCCCAATAATAATCCTTGCTACGAACAGGGGAGTCGCGAGGATAAGGGGCACCGAGATGGAAGCGCCCCACGGCATGCCCTTAGACTTGCTAGATAGGCTTCTAATAATCCCCACGAGGCCTTACAACCCCGAAGAGATAAAGCAGATAATATCAATAAGGGCCGACGAGGAAGAAATAGCGTTGAGCGGGGAGGCTCTTGAGGAGCTAACGAAGATCGGCACAGAGAGGAGCCTCAGATACGCCGTTCAGCTGATGGTACCCTCTAAAATAATCGCTTCTAGGAAAGGCAGGAGCTCCGTATCTAAGGAGGATGTTGCAGAGGCAGCTTCCAAGTTCATCGATCTGAAGACCAGCACCGAATATGTGTCTAAATACGAGAAGTTGTTCATCCACTGACCGATTTATAACTGAAAACCTTGCCTTTTACGGCGAGGATTGTGAGGAAAATGAGAGAAGCTTTTTTGCCTCACAGGGATCTAAATGCAAGCATAAACATAGCTCATGCCTTAATGAGAGGTATAGGGTGGGGAGCAGTGAGCCCTTCGAACCAGCAGATGAGGCTGGAGGCGAAAAGCCCAGCTAAACGTTGGAAGCCTCGTCCTTCAGGGCGGGGTAGCTCACCTATTAAAAATCAATGAGAATAAAAATTCAAGCATTTTTCAAAGTTAAGTGACAAAGATTTTTGGCTTTTTTCTTCTCCGCTCAGCTCTTGGAAATCCCCATTTTTCTCAAAAATTCCATTGTGGCTTCCCTTGGGTCTCTGCTTCCCACGATCGCCGAGCCAGCAACTACCACATCAGCTCCAGCTTCAACTAGTTTTGATGCCTCATCTGGCTTGATTCCTCCTGCGACTGAGATCATGATCCCGGGCAGTTCGGCCTTTATCTCTCTGATAAGTGGAAGGAAATCGACTCCTCGCATCTTCTTCCCAAGTTGCTGATCGATCCCGGCGTGTAGCCCTATGAGCTTTACTCCTAAAGCATTTACTTCTTTCGCTCTAGCCAATGGATTAGAAACGGAGATCATATCAACTTGGCTCTCCCCACCTAGCTCCCTCGCTCTTTTCGTCGCTTCTGCTATAGTACCGTCATCGGCTGCACCGAGGACTGAAGTTATCTTCGCACCCGATAATATAGCGATTTCAGCCTCTAGCGATCCAACGTCCATAGTCTTCATATCTGCAAAAACGATGTTATTGGGGAACATCTGGGAAAGAACCTTAACGGAGGTCATGCCGGCGGACTTAATGAGCGGGGTGCCCGCCTCTATGATAACATATTCGCTTACTGCTACGTTATTCGCTATCTTTACTCCTTTAGAAAAATCTGTAACATCGATCGCTACTTGCAGATAGGGTGGCTTTTTTAAAACAGAGCTCAATCTTATTCCCCTTTGATAACTCACCTTTGACAAGATTAAATACTTATAATTTCGAATTCTTCTCTGTGGTTGAAGATGGGAAGGCTATTTGGTACTGATGGGGTTAGGGTAGACCTAAACAAAAGCTTAGACCCTGCTTTCTTCTCCTCCCTTTCTTCTTCAATATGCGAGTCGTTTGGCGAGAATGCTCTTTTCCTAATAGGGAAGGACATCAGGTTCGGAGGAGACATCATACTTCATGCTGTGCTCTCCGGTTTGCTCTCCAGCGGCTGCCGAGCCTATTATGCCGGTCTCGTTTCCACTCCAGCATTACAGTACAACGTAAAGATGGATGGAGGATTCGACGGAGGGATCATGATAACGGCATCCCATAATCCTCCGAATTACAACGGCATCAAGGTCATAGATTCAGACGGAATCGAAATTCCGAGGAGCAAGGAAGAAGAGATCGAACAATTGTTTTTCTCCTCAAAACTCAAGCGTTTTAAGTCATCATCGATAGAATTCGATGTTCCCAAATATCACGGCGCAATTGAGCGATACGTAGACGCAGTTGTTTCCCAAGTGGATGATGAGCTCACTAGAAGCAGGGGATTAACCGTTTTGCTAGATGCAGCTAACAGTGTTGGATCGATAGCTCTTCCGCAAATAATAAGGAGGCTGGGGGGAAAGGTCATAAGCCTGAACGGACACCTGGATCCCAGTTTTCCTGGACGGGAGCCAGAGCCAACCCCGGAAACTCTGAAACTTACCTCAAAGATTATCGGACATGCTGGAGCAGATTTTGGCATAGCGGTCGACGGAGACGCAGATCGATCCATATTCATAGATGAGCTAGGAACGGTCCAGTGGGGGGATAGAACGGCTACGGTACTGACTCCTTTCATAAAGCAGAAGCACCCGGAGCTCCCCCCGAGGGTTTATACGGGAATAAGCAGTAGCTCATTCATGGAGGAGATTCTCAAACAAAAGGGGATCAGTGTAATATGGATGAAGGTCGGAAGTGTAGATATCTCGCGTAGGCTAAAAGCGGAAGGAGGTCTTATGGGATTCGAGGAAAATGGGGGGATCATGTACCCTCCTCACCATTATGTAAGGGATGCAGGAATGGCCGTCGCGCTCATGATGGAGCTGCTTTCTATGGAGAGAGCAAAGGCATCAGAGCTTTACTCCGTATATCCGAGGACCTATTCTATAAAGACGAAGTATCCCTTGGAAAGCAGAGAAAAGGGACTAGAGATATACGAGAAGGTCAAGACGAAATTTTCTGGCGCTAGAATAATAGACATCGATGGGGTCAAGGTAATGCTCGAGGATGCTTGGTTCCTCATCAGAATGAGCGGAACGGAGCCCGTAATAAGGGTTATGATAGAATCGAAGAAAGAAGGACAGGAAAAGGATATTTTGATGGAAGTTGAAAGACTGCTTCAGGTCGGTTGAGATGAAGTACAGATTACTTGACATATTGGCTTGCCCTATGTGCAAGGGCTTCCCGCTGGAACTTATCGTGCTTGAAAAGGAGAAGAAGGAGAGGCAATTACCATCAAAGCCACCTCTATGTGAACTCTACTGTGCCTATAAGGGAAAGAGCCTCGAGGAATTAAAGGCTAGAAAAGAGGCAACTCCCTGCGAGGAATGCTTCCAATATGAAATTACTACAGCCGTTCTCTACTGCAGAAACTGCGGAAGGTGGTTCCCTGTCATAAACGGCATTCCACACATGCTGCCGGATTACATCAGAAAGGATGAGAAGGAGAGGGAGCTTGAATTTCTAAGGAAGTACGCTGACAGGCTACCTGAAAAAATAGTCAAAAAGGGGCTTCCGCACAACCTATCCGAAGAAAACAAGTAAAGCTTTTTCTTATATCGTTGCACATAGAAAAGCCATCGAACAAAGATCACAGAAGGGTGCGTTCTAAGATAAAATAAAACTTCAACCTTTGGAATATATTTCAACTACATCTCCGTCTTCAAGCCTATGATCTAGCCCAACCCTTTCTCCGTTGTATTTTACACTCTTTCCATAGACTCTCGCATACTTGAAGCCTTTAAGGATCCTCGAGTGAACCGATTCAGCAACATCTCTTACGGTCGCCCCCTTTCTTAGAACAAGCGGCTTTTCAGCAACATCGCCGTTCGGTTGTTTTGTATATACCCTTATGATGTCGAGCGAGCTGAAAATATGCCTGCCAATGCTTTCCAAACCAAGCCCAGTTATCGCAGAGATATAAATGATAGGTGCGACCTTCGATACGGTCTCCATCCTTCTCATCATTTCATTTAAATCGCCCTTGAAGAGATCCATTTTATTAACGAGGACAATGCCTGGCCTGTATGTCCTGTTTTCCAATATCTGTGCTTCAATATCATCAAGAGAGACCTCCCCCCAGACCTTGACAATGGCATGGTCTATCTTGTACTCTTTCAGCATCTTCTTGATATCGTCTGCAGTTGCATCGACGATTTTCCCGTTTATCACGAGATTTATACCACCTCTGCTCCCCCTTATTATCTCGACCTTTCCTTTCGGCTTCTTCAAGTATATACCGTTCTCTTCAAGCTCCTCGATCGCGCTCATAGCCATAGAATCCGGGCCATTGGTGGCGTCTACTACTATGAACAACATATCGGCATTTCTGGCCAAACCGATCGTCCTATTGTACCAGGAAATTCTCTCATTGCTCCCGAAAGGTATACTAGGGGTATCTATGAGCTGAAAGTATATGTTCTCAAACTTCAGCATACCAGGCTTCGGCAATCGAGTTGTGTAGGGAATTCCAGGTGAATCATAGGGGATCCCAGTCAACCTTGAAAACAAAAGGGACTTCCCCGAAAGAGGAGGGCCAAGTATAACGACCTGCGCGGCCCCCGACTTCTCTATGTAGAACTTTGGTCCAGAACTTCCTCCTTTCTTTTTTCTCTGTTCTTCGAGCTCCTCCTTTAGCTGACTCAGCCTCCTCGTCGCCCAATACATCAGGTTTTCCGTGCCCTTATGCTTCGGCACAGAAGAGATGAACTCTTCCAGAGCGGCAATCTTCTCTTCTACGGTTTTCGCTTCCGTGAACTTGAGCCATTTTGCTTTAGCTTCAGGAGGGAGGTTAGTCGGCATTCCATATTCACTCCTAGCTTTTACTGTAATAGGGGTTCGAGCGAGATTTCCATTTGTGCCTTATAACAGAAGGAGGGAGAGCGTTCGAGTTTTTCATTAGCCAATCGATTGTATGTCTATCCCCAGGATAGCCTGAACCAACAAGGCCATATTGCTCCCTTATCTTTTCAATCTCTCTGTCCCTGGTAACCTTTGCTATTATACTTGCCGCTCCTACTACCGTGTATTTGGAGTCTGCCTTCTTCTCCATAAAGATTTTCAATTGTATGCAAGCATTTATGGTTCTATTATCCCTTCCAACTGCATCCGCAATCACCATGTTAGGGATGAATCCATCAGATAAGGCCATGCAGGCGAGCTTCCTAAATGCTTCCATCGTAAGTTTATTCAGATTTTCCCTATCTATTTCCTCAGGCATTACCGCCACGGTTCCATACCAATCAGCCATCGATTCTATTTTTTCGAAAAGCTTCTCTCTCGCAGATCTTTTAAGCTTCTTGCTGTCTGTAACACCAGCTTCTCTGAGAGCTTGCTCGGAGCTCTCATTAAGGATCACCCCCGCAACAATCATTGGTCCTATTAAGCTACCTCTCCCAGCTTCATCCATCCCCATTTTCAGTATCTTCTTGCTCAAATTGTTCCACCCTATGCAGGGCATAAGCTTCCTGTGCTTCAAAAGCGGCAAGTCCTTAAGGCTTCTTACCGTTTCTATGATGAGCGAACAGAGATAAACTGCATAGATAGAATTTTCTGGGAAAGCGAATAAACATTTCCCCCATCTTTGGCTCTAAAAATGTCACTTTAAAAATTAATCGAAATTTAACTTTACGTAAGCTCTCTTGCTTGCCTGAGCAGTTCCAGTTCCTTAGCAACATCCTCCACTTCTGCATCCCTAAATAATTCATCCTTGAAGAAGACCTCCAATGTAACATGGGGGTTTTTGCCCAACTTTTCTAAGGTCATGAGGGACCTGGAGAACGCTTTTTCATACCCAGAAATCCGCATGTGTTCTACAACCTGTCCGTTTATCTTCGCGACGCCGTGCATGTGAATAACCTCGATCATTTCGGCAAAAGTGTTTGTCCAATCCGAAAGTATTTCTTCAAGTATTGATAGTTGCGCTTCTCCCTCTCCCATAATCTTTGCGATGATGTGCCCATAGTCCAGGCATACCTTGCTTTCAAGATCCTTTGCCAGCGTAAGGAAGTTCTCCTTTTGGGATAAGGGTCCGTAGGGCGAATTTTCTACCGCGAATTCAACGCCTGAATCTCTGTATTCCTTGATTAATAGCTTCAGGTCGGAAGTTGCCATCTGAAGATAATCTCTATTGTTGAACCTCACCTTTTCTTTGGTCGAGAAGTGTGACACTGCATATTGAAACTCCCATTTCCTTAAGATGTCCAGTAACCTTCTCATATAGCTTATTGCTCCTCTTCTCACGTCTTCATATGGTGAAGCGAGTGCAAAATCCCTCCAAGGTAAATGAGCACCTAACTTTAGGCCCTGACCTTTCAAAATTCCGAGAAGCTCCTCGAACTTAGGCATTTCCCAATAAGGCCATGGGTACTCTAGGCTAACTTCTGCAGTAACGAAGCCAACGCTTGATGCATAGCTTACATCCTTGAGGCTAAGCCTGGACTTTGGCCACACTGCGAATGAAAACTTCATTAAATATCACCTTCTAATATTTTTTGGAGCGGGATAGCAGGGTGCTCGAGTTTACCAGCAGCGCTCTCGCTTACCCTTTTTATGGATCCTGTTAGTATACCATTAATTATTTTCATCGCCTCCTCGTAAGATGTCGCCCTATAAATTGGGAAGCCCAAAGATCTTAGGCCTGCATCAACATCGATCTTAAGCGGGAACAGCGTCACTGATGGAACTCCAAGGAGGGCTGCTTCTCTTGACATAGTTCCTCCACCGCTTACAGTTGCTATGCTATAATATTCCAAGTCGAGCCCAAGAACCGGTTCAGATATTATTTCCACATTGAGATCATTGTATCTTAATGCATCATCGTCATACCTAGGAATAAGTGCTACTTTCGAATTCTCAGAAAGCCTTTTAACGATCCTTTTGAAGCCTTCTGTTCCCCAACCATAATATGAAGCAAATATCTCAGGTGGACGAACGAGAAAGTATTTGTATGGCTCTAGGCCGTACTTCCTCACTTTTTCCTCGTTGGGGATGTATCCTTCCACCCAGGCGAGCTCCTCTACTCCTTTATATCTGAATATTCTGGTCCAGCCCCCCTTCGTGATGAACCTTTCAAATTTTATCTTATCGATGAAAGACGAAAATATGAAGTAGTCCGAGAGTGGGATCGTGAGAGCGTGAACATGAAAAGCGTGGGGAGTATCACTGTAGATTACAGTCTTTATCCCTAGCCCAAAAGCAACCCTCACGGCGGAAGGACTAGGGTATGAAACCAGATAATCTGGAGAGAAGGAGTCCACCAACTCAGCAAGCTCAATGATTCTTTCCGCCTCAGCCGTTAGCTTCTCCTTTTTATTCTTACCATAGGTCCCTACGAACTTAGCTTTTTCCCCTAGAATAGAGTTCAGTCTTCTCATCTCTCCAGTATCTCGTGCAGTGACCAAGGTTTTCGCACCGAGCGATTTTTCAATGTATGAAGACAGGCTATTGAAAAGCAACAGCTGCTTAGGGGTCATAGCATCCATCCATATCTTCATCGTTTCACACCATAGACCTCATCCGTAATGAGAGGACTTTAAGCAAAAATATTAAGAACCAAGTAATAAGTTTAGAGTAATGTTCCTGGATGCAGAAGTTAAGGTAGAACTTCTACCCTACGCCTGGGAGGATGAAGGTTAACCTATATAGATCGCTGGGAAATCCTAAGCTTCTCCCATGATGGAAGAGGTAATTAACCTACGCTCAAATCTCCTTTTACAAATTCGTCTTCCGACGATAAAGAAAAAAGATTGTTTTTTCGCATAAAGGAAAAAGGATAATTAGATTAATCTAACGCTCTTATTTCAACTTTGGCATCCTTATGACGAGTCTCCCATTTCTTATGGAATAAGACATATTTGAGACATCGCATTGCCTCGATATAGCAATTTCTTTATAATATCTAGAAATCTCCTTCCGTATTACGCTGTAACCAATTTCCTCTGCCTTTATTGCCCTCCTTGTCCTCCCTTCGATCTTTATCAAACCATCTTGAGCAACTACTGTAACATTCGTTTCATCTAGAAGCGGGACATCTACCACTACAACGCATTCATCCTCTGTCTCATATGCTTCATGCAGAGGCTCATCAAAGGAAGAGGGACTGATTGATATACTAGGATGAATAACATGCATTGATGAAAAGGCGTTTTCGAGCTCCTTCTCTAACTCTTTCATTCTCCTCCTTATGTAAGACCTGATTAGGTCAAACTCATCTTCCCAGGACATTCCAGCCCCCCTCATGTATATAGGAGGCTTGGCTGAGCCTCTGCCCCTCTCCCTGCCTGAGTCATTAGTCTTGCTGTCTGCTTCATCAGCTCTCTATTTCTCAAACGGATGTATTCAGCCTCTTCGAGGAGCTTCTGAACGCCTATATTTACGTCTATTATCTTTGATAGGGCCTCTATTGCAACTGAGGCGGCTTCAGGATCAGGAAGCTCGGGAAAAGCCTCGGCTAGTAGAACTGTGGAGTCCAGCCTAAACCTTCTGGCTTCTTTGAGAAAAATAGCGAATGGACCAAGTATGGCCCCCTCAGAGAATAGTGGGATACTCTTTTCTCCAAGCACCTTCTTTATCTTCTCACCGGAATATGCTGCGAATACGGAGGGCTTCTCTTTGTTCACCCTCTCTCCGCTCCCTAGGCCGGTAATCCCGATTACGAAATCTACCCTTCTTCTCATAGCATATTCCAGAAGGGCATAGCTGAAGACTTGAATCGTTGTTGCTGGTATGGGTATTTCGGATGCGACCATCAATAAATTTTCCTTCTTGAAAAGCTTCATAGGAGGTTTAGCTTCACCATCTTTAACGAACACGACCGGAGGAGTGAGCCTAGGGATATCAATCCCACCCACTTCTATCGGCCCCATCTCCCTGATTATATGGCTTATCGATATACCCCCGACCAAACCGGCATCAGGAAAACCAACTATCAAATACGATGGTGAAGTAAGCTCAATATCTTCATACTCTTGAAAAACTATTCCCTCAATCTCTTCCTCATTCTTGACCTTGGGCATGGATTATCAGCACTCATTATTTCTTTTCAACTCTCGAGGATATAAGCTCTGCGTATTTTTGCGGAGTCAAGAGCTCCCGTATCTCTTCTTTATCTTCTACCTTTATCTTAATTATCCACCCATTTTCATAAGGGTCGTTGTTGATTAGTTGCGGGGCTTCTAATAGAGTTTCATTTACTTCAATCACTTCCCCGCTCAATGGAGTGTAGACGTCTGAGGCTGCCTTGACTGAATCAAGAGTGGCTACGGCATCCCCCTTTTTCACCTTCTTACCCTTCTCAACGAAGTCGACGCCGACCACATCCCGAAGCTGTTTCTGCGCGTAATCTGTTATTCCAATAGTTGCCACATCCCCCTCGATTTTTACCCATTCGTCTGTTTCAGTATATAGTAAATCTGACCTAACAGTATAGTTTTTTACAGTTATCAAGCTCATACTACTCCCTCGGTTATACTTGAGTCGTCAAGCTCTTTTAATTTTATCATATTGAATGATTTTATTTACACGAAATCTTATTTAATTAATTCTATTCAATTTAGTTATAGGTGAGAAGTTGAACGAATTACCACTGAAGCGAGTTCACGAAGAATTAGGAGCTAGTTTCGGAGAGTTTGCCGGCTGGCACGTTCCGATGAACTATGGTTCTGTTCTTCAAGAGCACTTAAGCGTCAGAAATGAAGCGGGCATATTTGACATCAGTCACATGGGTCGAATAAAGATCAAGGGTGAAGATTCGCTTAAGCTACTTGAAAAGGCTTTCACTAAAAAAATACAAAAAACCAAGGAAGGAAACCTCAGCGGTCCAACTCTGGCATTGAACGAGGTAGCTAGGGTGATAGATGACGAGATGCTTTATAATTTGGGCGGAGGAGAGTATCTCAGCGTTACAAACGCTGCCTCCAAGGATAGAATGCTCCAGCACCTGAAAATGATAACTGCGAAAGAGGGTTTTAGGGTAGAAATTGAAGATCTGACCTGGGATTACGCTTTGTTTGCTGTTCAGGGACCTAAAAGCTTTGATATCGTGTCAACTTTCGGTATGAAAGAAGCTCTTGACCTCAAGCCTCTTCAATTCATAGTATTTAATCCTTCAGAGAAAAATGGGATTTTCCTGGTAAGCAGGAGCGGATGGACGGGAGAAGAAGGCTTTGAGTTGTGGGTTGATGTCAAAAAAGCGGCAAATATCTACAAAAACATCCTAGCAGCTGGGGCAAAGCCCGTTGGCATAGCCGCACGGGATTCACTTAGGATGGAAATGGGGTTTGTGCTCGGAGGAAATGAATATGGCGAAGATCCTAGATTTTTCCCCTGTGCCGTCTCTCTCAGATATGGCATGGGTGCTATAGATTGGGAAAAACAGGGATATGTCGGGGAATCGATGCTTAGGTCATGCAGAAAAGAAGGGGCGAGGTGGCTCCGTTACGGTTTTGTGATGAAAAAGGAGTTCGCCAGATACATACCTAGGAAAGGAAACAAAATCTACGTAGAAGAAATTGAAGTTGGTTGGGTAACGAGCGGTAGCTTTAGCCCAGTGCTGGAGAGAGGCATAGCCCAAGGATACTTGGATAGCAGATACGCATTGGTCGGCGAAAGTGTAAAAATCGTAGACGAAAGAGGAAGATACGGATTAGCTAAAATAGAGGAATTCCCTCTCTTAAAGAGAAAATAAGCGCTTTTTTATAGGAGAAAGCCTCGCCTTTCATGGCGGGGAGGAGGTCAGTCAAGAAGTTTTAGAAGCTTTTTGAAGAGTGACCTTGTCTGCTTCCTTTTAAACGCTTCCTACAATGAATGATATAAGTAGAGGAAAGACGGTGTGAGCGCTATGGTCACACAATACTCTGTAGATACACTTGATAAATTCGTCGGTCAAAAAATCAAAGATCCCTATCAAAGGGTGATAGGTTCACTGGCTAGCCTTTACAGCGATATTGACGGAAACGTAAAGGCTGTGGAGATTCTGTTTGGTGACGCTTACTTTAAGACTATATCAGCTGATAGAATAATAATACAGAAGGATGAGGTAATTCTACTTCCTGAGTGGAAGTATAGTGCTATGAAGGTTATAGAAAGGCTTGAAAGGGCGAGGAGAAGGGCCAAGGCCCTCGACGACCTATACGCAAAGGGAGAAATAGCTAGAGATGCTTATGAGGAGTTCAAAGGGCAAGTATCGAAGGACCTCGATGCTTTGAAGAAAGACGCAAACGAAGCAAAGGAAATGATAAGGAAAAGAATAGGTGAGCTGGAAGACCAAGTGGTTGAGATTGAGAAGGCAATAACGGCCCTGAAGATGAGCTATATAGCAGGAGAGATCGGGGAGAGGGGATACAAGCCTGCTGCTGATATACTTAGACAGAACAAAGACAGGAATTTTGAAGAGAAAAACGACGCCAAGAGGATACTTGACCTAATCGGGAAGCTCGAGACTCAGAATTTGGATATCGATGCCGTGCTTAAAGAAACAGCTCATTCGACAGCAGAAATACCAGCAAATAAAGGTGCTGAGCAGCCATTAGTCGTAGAGCTTCACGACCAGCCAACCGCTCAGAGTAGCTCTGCGTGAATATGCTGTAAGCAATAAAACGCTCTGTGTTAGACCCCTTCACGGGGGAGATTTAGGTGTTAAGTAATGTCAGACTTAGTAATTAGTAGAGAGGAGAAAAAGGGGATATTGGGCTGGTTCAGGGGGCTCTTCGGAAACTATCCTGAAACGAAGAAGCCGGACTGGGAGGAGATGATTCAGGACATCATAGTCAAATTGAAGAATGAGCAAGATAGGTTCGATGAGCTTGAATATAGGACGAAGAAGAGGATCGATGAACTATTCAATAAGGTTGTGGATAACTTCAAACTGATGGAGACGACATCGAGGGAGGACGAGAGAAAAACCTACCAAAACTTGGGAAAAGTTTATGCGGAAGAAGTCTATGAACTCAGAAGCTTCTTAAAGGCAATTCGCTTCACAAAAATAAGCTTTGAGAGGGTAATACAGAGATTGCAGACAGTCAAGGACATACATGACTTTCAGAGCGTACTGGGGCCCATCACAAACATGCTCTCAGGTGTAAAGGCTGAAGTTTCGGCGATATTTCCCAAGGTGGGCGATACCCTTGACGAGATAAATAGAATGATAACAGAAATAATGGTGACGACATCTTCAGGAAATCAATACAACGTAAGCCATAGCTTCCAGGTGAACGAGGAGGTCGATAAGGTTATCAAGGAAGCATGGCAGCAGGCTGAAAAAAGCGTTGATGCGGATGTCCCTGAGCCAGAGAAGCTGAAGGCGACCTTAGCTCCCACGACACGGCCAAAAGATCAATCGAACCAATCCATGCCTCAAGTGCAGACATCCGCCGTTTCTGTGCCTCTTCAGCTTAGGCCTTCAATTCCAACTGAGGAATTGGAAAAAGCGGTGCTGGAAGAGATCAAAAAAAGCGGAGGTAGGATAGTTGTATCAGAACTATCCATAAAGTTGGGGGTAGATAAGGATAAAATTTATGAGGCCCTATACAATCTCAGCAAAAAGGGCAAAATCAAGATAGCTTCTCCTGTAAAAAGCTAACTGCGCTTATGAGGTGGCATTTTTTTGGCGTTTCCTTATCTACAAGAAATGGCAACGCGTTATGCGAGGGCGGCTGTCGCTGCAGACAAAGATGGCGACTATGATACTGCTATACAAAATTACAGGAAAGCTATAGACACCCTCACGAAAATAGTTAAAATGTACCCAGACAGTCCACTGATTTCCACATATCTCGAGATGATAAAAAGCTACGAAAAGCGGATACAGCAACTGCAGAATGATATGCAATCGATATCGGAGTCTGGCCCAAAAAGCTCAGAGAAAAAGGATGTTCTAGAAGATATTGTACTCACGCAGAAGCCAAATGTGAAGTTCGAAGATATAGCGGACCTCAAAGACGCCAAGCAAGCGATCACTGAAGCGATCATATATCCTATCAAGAGGCCGGACCTTTTCCCCCTTGGTTGGCCAAGGGGCATCCTTCTATTCGGCCCACCTGGCTGCGGAAAGACTATGCTGGCGGCGGCCGTCGCCAATGAGGTCAACGGTTATTTCCTCTATGTCGATGCTGCTAATATAATGTCTAAATGGCTTGGAGAGGCTGAAAAGAACGTCAGCAAGATCTTCAAATTCGCGAGACAAAAAACCGAAGAGGAAAAGGCCCCAGTCATAATATTCATAGATGAGATCGATGCATTGATTGGAACTTTCTCGGGCGAGATCGGGGGAGAGGTGAGGGTCAGAAACCAGTTCTTAAAGGAGATGGACGGGATACAGGACAAAGATAAAAAATTTCATATATATGTCATAGGTGCAACCAACAAGCCATGGCAGCTAGATGAAGCTTTCATCAGAAGATTCAACAAGAGAATATTCATTCCTCTGCCCGATAAAGAAGCGAGGTCGCAGCTGTTCAAGATATATACAAAAACCCTCTCACTCTCCCAGGATATCGATTTTGACAAGCTGGTTGAGATGACCGATGGATATACGGCTAGTGACATCAGGGATGTGATTCAAGCGGCTCACATGAGGGTAATAAGGGAATTCTTCGAAAAGAACTTAGGGAACGGTGAGCCAAGGAGCATATCGATGGAGGATTTCATCGAGGTATTGAAGATAAGAAAGCCAAGCGTGGATCCGCTCTATTTGAAGAGATACGATGCGTGGTATGAGAAGTTCAAGGCCCTCTAAGCGGTCCTTTTCATTTCTTTCTATTTTTCTTATCACGTTCATATTAACCTATTAGCTTACCTTTTGTGTTTATTTTATGCCTTAGTATCAACGTTATTGCCCGAGTTTATGACCAAATGAACGACAGGCCTCGCCCTTCAGGGTCGTGGAGGAGGTCAGAGAATCAATTTGCTCAGATACCCCAGAGAGGTTCATCGTCATACTCACTCGGCATGACTCTCATCATCGCGTTTTATCTCAATTTCTGCATTGGGATTTAATTAATTGATTTTTTTAAAAAGCCACCATTTTTATTTGTCATAAAGCGTAAGGGTTTAATTATAACTGAAAACCTCGCCGTTCACGGTGAGGAAGGCAAGAAAGATTTTTGCCTATACTGGGTTAGAAACCTCAGAGGATGTTCCAATGACCTATGAGCCCTAAAGCCTGTGTTGGGTGAGGTGAGACAGGCAACAATAGCCCATGCGTTAATGAGATGCGTGGGATGGCGGAGAGGTGAGCCCCGCGAACCAGCAAATGAGGGGAATGGCGTAAAGCCACCTCTAAACGCTGGAAGCCTCGTCCTTCAGGACGAGGTAGCTCACAAGGAACTATTAATCCTTCTCAACAAGTATCCTTCCTAATGCCTCTTTGCTCAGGCTGTTTTTGTAGGCCTCTATATGCCTCTTCACCGCTTGGGTCATATTAGGAATATATATATGATCCATGACCGTTCCCGAGGCTTTATGCAGTGAAAGTCGTTTAAAAAATGAAGAGAACATCCCTCCTAATAAAGAATCTCCGATCATCGCCATTCCCTGCGCTGCTTCCTTTGCTATTGAAGCCCCAGGAAGCGAGGGCCTTATCATCGATACTGACATACCCAAAATCTTCTCTAGCTCCTTTGAAATCTCCTCGTCAGCCCATCTTCCACTGAGCACGATGGGCTCTTTCCAAGTTCCACCCAAATAGGCTATACCTGATCTTATAGATCTCAGCATACTCTGCACATAAAACAAGCATCTGCCCGTTCTGCCAGGGTAAAATGCATCTCTCAAGGACGAAGACATGCAGACATTTTCAATTCCCCCCGACCAAACAGAATTTCTGTTCCATTTACCTTTCGAGACAATGATTTCTAAGTCGAGAGGTCCAGGCGTCAAAAATCCAGGTCCCAGCGAAGTTCCTCCAAGGCCTCCATATATCGAGCCTCCTTTGAAATATATCAGGGCATTGTATCCAAAGCCAAGCTCCAGTACAAAAAAGTCTGGGAAATTTTCGCTGGTCTTCAACGAATTTATAATAGAATAAGCTGCCAAGAAGGAAGCGCCTAACTTATCTGCGGTACCCAAATCTATTCTGTTGACCTTAATGCTAGGATCCACGCTTTCAAGTTGTTTTACTGAGGGTATGTAGCACACATTTGCTCCTAGCTTCCATAGCTCGTTCGTTAACTTATACAATGCCCTATAAACCTCAAAGCCAGTGTCGCCTGTTCTCTTCGATAGCTTAGAAATGCTAGTGAGGAGCAAGATCTCCGAAGAAAAGAGCTTTGGGTCTAATATGTCCTCGTTGCAGACATAAGGTACTCCGTAGCCTGATGGGCCTATAATTATATCGGCTTCATCTTTAAGCTTCTTCAGCTCCTCTATCAATGAATCTGGACTATCTGCCACTTTTTCGGTAGGAAAGCTTTTTTCCAGTACGACGCGGCCCTCATCCACCATTACAACGTCAAAGCTCTTCGTACCAGGATCTATCCCTATGCTCTTTACCGTCTATGACCACCTCTGCCCTTACATTATAGGGATGTATCGACTCAAAGCTTCTGACGCTTACTATAATCTTGTTGGCCTTCGTCATAGTTGCTGTCCGCATAACCTTCCAAGCTATTTTTCTAGCAAGGTCTTCAGCAAACTGAGGAGCATTTATTATCTTTTTAATGATCCGTGCCTCCTCATCTCGGGATAGCTCTACCTCCAACTTTCCAGAATAAGAAGACTCGACTACCTCGATAACATCAAAAGCGTCATCAATAGAAAGCGATGCACCATTCGACTCCACGGATACTATAGCTTCTGCCCTTTGCATATGCGTCGGTGTCTTTTCCCAATCTGTCCCCTCATAATATCGAAATACTTCCTTGGCACATGGGCAGGATATAGCTCCTTCTAATTTCACTTCCATATTCCAGCTTTCTTTTCCGTTCCTCCTCCTTTTCACTCTGAAGTTCAAATCTACTTTCTGTCCTCTTAAAGGTAACGAAGAATTCAGCACTACCTCTGCAATTTCCGAGTAGCTATGCGTGTTCAGAGCCTTCTGTGCTATTCTAGAAAGGAGCGCACTTAAGTCTGTGCACCCCGTCTCCACTTCTGTAAGAGCAGCTTTAACCAGCCTTGAAAGATGGACACCCCTCTTTTCTGGAGGCAAGTCTATATATAGAGATAGCTCTGCTGGTAGCTCTTCGCAGCTTTTGCGAAAAATCAAGTTTACCTTCAGGTAGAGACCCTCCAGCCCTGTCCCATCAACCCTCAAGGGATGATCGGGCGTTAGTTCGTGCACATCTGGGGAAGCATTTTCATTGCTCATCTGAACTCACTTCGGCGAAGCTGTCCCTACCTTCGTATAACCTTAGCTGTATTTTCCCTTCAATTTTTCTTCTTAGCTCATTTAGAATTGATAATGCGATGTATTCAGTCGTAGCATGGGGATATGGTATGGGCTTTAGCTCAGTTTTGAAAGGACCTTTCAGCTCGATATCGATGAGATGGCGTGAAGGTATAATGAACTTGTGATCATATTCTGAAATTACTTCCTTTATCGCTTTTTTTAGTTCCCTGAAGTCCATAACCATACCCGTGGTTTCTTCTATTTTTCTCTCGACAATTACCTCTAATTCAAACGTGTGGCCATGTAAGGATTCACACTTCCCACCATCAAGTGTATAGTGCGCTGCATCGAACGTAATGCCCTTTATCCCCACCTTCAATCTTATCAAGCCTCCCAAGGAAACCATGAACAATCATAGCCTTTAGCTAGAGGAATCTTGACTCTTTTGTCTCTGCAAGCGAGCCATTTGACCAACATACTTCCAATCCAGTACTTTCTCGCTTTTATCTCTGATGGAGGACTGCGATGATGCATGAGCTGAGACTCGCCAACTCCGTATACTGAAACTTCTCGCGCGCCAAAGAAGAGCGATGTGAACACAGCCCTGTCGCCATCGGTAAAGCCCCCGAAATTGAAAAAAGGAAAAGAAGGGGGTTGTTGCGTTGTGAACAGAGCTTTTATCCCATGTGAGCTAGCTTCTCCAATGAAAATCCTAGCCCTCTCAACGTTATCGCCATGTAAATGGACGATCAGTAATGGGACCTCACGAAGAAGATTCGCTTCTATCCCCTCTATTCCATCGAGATCTGTTATAAGAAGATCAGGAGTGAGATCGAGCTCATAGGTTACATATTTGAAGGCTGCATCAGCGACAACGAGGCTGTCCGCATGAAGATCCCTCAGTTCGGCTAGTTCAGGACCAGCTGCTATAACGGCGACTCCTTTTCCCTCAATGAGGTCATATGCCCTTTCGAACAATCTAGTAGAATAATTTATATTACCGGAAAAAATCTTGAGCGGAAGATCATCAATAGCGAAATTTAGAGGAAGAAGTTCTCGTATCCAACTGAAAATTTTCGTCCATTCGCCCGGCTCAAACTTTTCTTTCATTAGCATCTTTCACACCGAATTTCACTGAAGGTCTCATCGTTTGTGGGTGGTTTGCTCTAACAGCGTCCAGCCTACCAGAGGCTGTGCTCTTTGGAAGTTCCTTGAGTCTTTTTGGATCCCTGTGCGCAAGCTCGACTGCCTCCTTTATGGCAGAAGCATATTCGTCTATGACCTCCATTGGTTCAGTCTCAGTGAATTCGAACATCATCGCTTCTTCTACAATCAGCGGGAAGTAAATTGTAGGAGCATGGAGTCCTCTCTCAAGGAGGAACTTCGCTAGGTCATCAGCAGTTACGCCAGTTTCCTCAGTGAGCTTCTTTACTGAGATAACTCCTTCATGTTTTCTAAATCTATATTCTCCGAAGGGTAGACTGACTCCGTTAACCCCTTTCAGAAGGGATAGGAAGTAATTTATGTTCAACGAAGAATGCAAAGCGACCTTCCAAAGGTCTTCACCATATGATAGTAGGAAGACATATGCATAAACCATGCCAGGCAGATTCCCCATGGTTCCCATAACATTACCTATGCTTTTTTCCGGATGGCTCAGTGTATAATCTCCGTTTTTCTTTTCCACGATGTAACCAGGAAGGTATTTAGCTAGTTCTCCCTTAGCGCAAACCGCTCCAGCACCGGGTCCCCCGCCTCCATGCGGAGCGGAGAAGGTCTTATGTAAGTTAAGGTGCACTATATCGAATCCCATGTCTCCTGGCCTAGCTATCCCGATTATCCCGTTAAGATTGGCTCCGTCATAGTAAAGAACTCCACCGAACTCATGTATGGATTTGGCGATCTCCAAAATTCTTTCCTCAAAGAGACCAAGGGTGTTTGGATTGGTTAGCATGAGGCCAGCAGTCCTGTTCCCAACAACGGCCTTAATACCTTCGATGTCCACGTTCCCCCTTTCGTCGGTCTGAACCCTAATGACTTTGAATCCACCCATAGCAGAGCTCGCTGGATTGCTTCCATGGGCACTATCAGGCACAATCATTTCATCCCTCCATTTCTCTCCCCTTTCATTGTGAAATGCCTTTATCATAAGTACCCCGCTTAGCTCCCCAGAAGCCCCCGCAGGCGGCTGTAAGCTGCATGCATCCATGCCCGTGATCTCCTTCAACCATTCTTGGAGCTCGAACATCAATCTGAGTATCCCGCGCGCTAAACCTGCTTTCAACAAAAATGGATGAACGTTTCTAATTTTATTAGATTGGAGGACCTTTGTTGCGATTTTTGGGTTATACTTCATTGTGCATGACCCAAGGGGCACTGGTCCTAAGTCGATTCCATATGACATTTGCGTTAGCCTTGTGAAGTGACGAACAACCTCCGGTTCACTCAAGTTAGGCAATAAAACCCGTTCTCTAATGAGCTCCCTAGGCACATCTAAAGGAGCCGGCTCATCATCTTGCTTGTTGTTTCCAGCATCATACTCAAATAGAAGCTTTTCCTCCCATCTCGCTTGCTTGAACGTCATCCATTCATCGCCTCCTTCAGCGCGTTTTCAAGTTCGGAAATGTCTTCTGATTTGTGAACTTCTGTGGCACATGACATTAGCCCTTCCTCTCGAATGGAATAGGGGATTAATTTTCTGTCTTTAACGATATTTTCAAAAAGAGTCATGCTATTTTCTGCGGATGGGATAGAGAAGGAGATATTCTTGAAATGAACAGCGCGCGGTCGTTGGATCAGCGCGCCCGCATTTGAAAAAGCATTCATGAGCCTTTTTGTATTCTCAAATATAGCTATTCCCTCTTTTCTGATCCCATTACTTCCTTTTATTGCTAGACTAACGAGAGCTGCTATAGAGTTAAGAGACACACCAGTAGTTATATTAGAGGTCGCTTTCTCCCGCCTTATATGTTGTTCCCGGCTCTGTAGGATCATCATATATCCTCTTCTTCCATCTACGTCAACCGTTTCTCCTATAAGCCTTCCAGGCAAATTTCTGATGAGCTCTCGCTCGTTTCTAATTCCCAATATTCCGAGTGTCATGCCACCACCATACATCGGTAAGCCCAGAGATTGCCCTTCTCCAACAACGATATCCGCCTCGAATTTACCTGGAGGCGTTAAAACGCCAAGGGCAATCGGATCTGAGAACACTATAGCAAGCGAGCCTACTGCATGAGTCTCCTGTATGATTTCCGGCGTCGTTCTCCTCACTTCCCCAGTATTCGCTGGATAGTCTATTATTACAGCGGCGGGCCTTTCGCTCTTTATCAAGGAAATGTTCTCTGGTGTAGCTTCCCCCGTATCATTGTCTGTTTCATACTCGATTAAAGACACTTCAGGACCCATGAAATATGTTCTCATAACATCCTTATACTCATGGAATAGTGTACTTGGAACCATAACCTTCTTAATTTTTTTTACCCTCACAGCCATTAGAGAAGCCTCAGCTAATGCCGTGGCCCCATCATACATACCAGCATTCACTATATCGACATCGTACAGAATGGCCATGGCGCTTTGATATTCATATAGCATCTGGAGAAGACCTTGAGAGATTTCTGGCTGGTAAGGAGTATAGGCTGTGAGTATCTCTCCCCTGGAAATGATAGCATCTACAACCGGGTGAGTATAATGAGGCGCTATTGGGCCTCCAGCGAATATCTTGTTAAGCTCAAAATCTTTTAAATCGTTAATTATACCGTCGAATTCTTTCTCAATTTCGAAAGAAGAAAGAGGCCTTCCTCTTCCTACTGCTAGCTTTTTTTTAAGAGTGATGCTCTTTGGGATATCCGAAAACAATTCTAGCGGATCTTTTATACCTATAGCGTTTAAAATCTCCGCGATATTTTTCTCATTATCATTAGGTATCCATGGGTGCTTTCCTTCCAACTTTATCACCGGCGCAAACGAAGCCGATGGCTTCGCTATATATAACGGTAGCTTCTTGAGATAAATCCCTTCTCAGCAATAATAATTTTTATTTTATTCTAAAAGTTTAGTTTGTGTGTTAGAGAGGGTCTCTTCCCATATCGCTTAAGGCTTAAAAAAACAGATGCCAAATTCAAAGAACTTTGGAAGGAGTTTGACATGAGTAGCATAAAAAAATCCGATTTAGCGATCCTAATTGCTTTACTGGTAATCGTTATCCTCTTGAAACCAGCCCTTTCAGCTATCTCTGGTACGCAGACGCCCGTGGCAGTTGTAAGGGGCAATAGCATGCTTCCCCTTTTACATGAAGGGGATCTCGTGTTCCTTCATCACGTTGATCCGCAAGACATAAAGGTTGGAGATATAGTTGTGTACAAAAGCATATATGGCGGATATATAATTCACAGGGTCATAAAGGTTATAGAGACGCCTAATGGCTTTTTATACGAGACAAAGGGCGATAACAATCCGGCTGATGATAGTATGCTCGGTCAGTTTCCAGAGGGGTTCGGGGTGAGCTACGACAGGATCGCAGGCGTTGTGTGGTCTCCCGCAAATAAAACTTTGATTGTTCCCATAATAGGTGTTATTTCTCTTTTCATATGATATTTTCTCTCTGTTGAGGAGAGGTTATTCTTTTTTAAATGCATTTTTAAGTTTTATAACTGAAAACCTCGTTCTTCACGGCGAGGATTGCGAGGAAGGCGAAAAAAGCTTTCTTGCCTCACAGGTATCTAAATGCAAGCATAAACACAGCCCATGCCTTAATGAGAGGTATGGGATGGGGGAGCGGTGAGCTCCCCGAACCAGCAGATGAGGCTGGAGGTGCAAAGCCCAAGCTAAACGTTGGAAGCCTCGTCCTTCAAGGCGGGTAGCTCACCTAATTAAAATCTATCCTTTCTTAACCCATTAAATTAAAATCCGTTTTGACATAAGAAGTTTATGAGCGTGATCAGCTTGCGTAAGTTTGTTTTTGTCACTGGCGGAGGGATGTCGGGCATCGGAAAGGGGA